>Ga0105355_10001465_pt1 | contig 21696 bp, 15 predicted proteins | sample GOMGulsemesocosm_2_FD_83508 | JGI IMG/M metagenome (GOLD analysis project Ga0105355, IMG submission 83508) | Methane-oxidizing microbial communities from mesocosms in the Gulf of Mexico - GOM9C Gulf of Mexico | ecosystem: Environmental > Aquatic > Marine > Cold seeps | place: Gulf of Mexico...
AAAAAGAGGTAAGGGCAGTACAGGGCTGGGCATGAACATAGTCTATAACATAGTTGATCAACAGCTCAAGGGAACGATATCGGTAAATAGCCAAGAAGGCGTCGGAACATTTACTACTTTAATTTTACCTAACACTGTTTAAATTTGATTGCTGTTGCAGCAGCTTGCTCAGAGATTTCAATTGAATAAGCAAGCCCTTCTTATAGCTTACATGCCTAATAACCTAACAATATTATAAAAACAACTCGTTGGCGATTGGAATGGTTCAGAAAAAATGACACAGGTTGAGGCGCATACAATCTTGCCTTAAATACAGCGTATGCAGGTCATCAAGAAAACTTTATTGGTAGCTTAGTTCCTGATAAAAATACTGAAGTTATTCTACTTAGCAATGACTTATGCAGGAAAGCCAAATATGGCAGAGTCAGCTTTACCAAGCTTAGATGGCAGAACAAAGGTTTATTCAGCTTATAAATAAACGTACTTGTAGTTAATTAACAGCTATATTTTAGCTAATAAAAAGCCGATATTTAAAATATCGGCTTTTTTGTCTTGATATTGAGGCTAGTAGCTATATAGCTTAATAACTCTCGTTATGTACACTAAGCACAGCACGACCTGATGGATCAGCATTGTTTTGGAAGCTTTCATCCCAAGCTAATGCTTCTTCTGTACTACAAGCAACAGACTTGCCGCCAATAACACAATCTGCCGCAGAGGCTAATGGGAATTTTTCCTCAAAAACACAACGGTAGAAGTAAGCTTCTTTACTATCAGGGGTATTTACTGGAAATCTATGGCTAGCACTTTCGAGTTGTAGATCGGTAACTTGTGATTCAACATAGGTTTTTAAACCGTCAATCCATGAATAGCCAACACCGTCAGAAAATTGCTCTTTTTGACGCCACAATATTTCTTTTGGTAAATAACCCTCAAAAGACTCACGCAAAATCGCTTTTTCCATTTTGCCATTGCCACATAACTTATCTTCAGGGTTGATGCGCATTGCAACATCCATAAAGTTTTTGTCTAAAAACGGTACACGCGCTTCAATACCCCAAGCGGACATTGACTTGTTTGCACGCAAACAATCAAACTTGTGAAGGCGGTCAAGTTTACGGTTCAACTCTTCATGGAATTCTTGTGCATTTGGCGCTTTATGGAAATACAAATAACCACCAAAAATTTCATCAGCACCTTCACCAGAAAGTACCATTTTGATACCCATGGCTTTAATTTTGCGCGCCATTAAATACATTGGGGTAGAAGCACGGATAGTGGTTACATCGTAAGTTTCTAAGTGATAAATCACTTCTTTTAGTGCATCGATACCTTCTTGTTCAGTAAAAATTACACTGTGATGAATGGTACCAATGCTATCTGCTACCGTTTGCGCAGCGATTAAATCAGGTGATCCTTCAAGGCCACATGCAAATGAGTGAACTTTTGGCCACCATGCTTCAGCTAAGTCATTATCTTCTATTCTGCGAGCGGCAAACTTTTGCGTAATTGCCGAAATTAATGAAGAGTCTAAACCACCAGATAACAAAACGCCGTAAGGTACGTCAGTCATTAAGTGGCTTTTTACTGATTCTTCTAGTGCTTCACGAATTTTAGTGGTGCTTGTGGTGTTGTCTTTTATTGCGCCATATTCTTGCCAGTTACGTTTATAGTACTTTTGTAACTCACCAACACGACTATCTAGAATGTGTCCAGGAGGAAATTCAGTAACAGTTTTACAAATTGGCATTAGTGCTTTCATTTCTGAGGCAACATAAAAGTTACCATCGCTATCATAACCCGTATATAGCGGAATGATTCCGATGTGATCGCGGGCAATTAAATAACTGTTGTCGTCGGCGTTGTATAAACAAAAAGCAAACATACCTTGAAGCTTATCGACAAACTCAACACCAAACTCTTGATAAAGCGGTAAAATAACTTCACAATCCGAGGCGGTTTGAAAATCGTAATCTACGTTTAAGTTCGCAGCTAATGTTTTGTGGTTATATATTTCACCGTTAACGGCTAATACATTGCTTCTATCACTGTTATATAACGGTTGAGCACCGTGCTCAGTATCAACAATAGACAAACGTTCATGCACTAAAATAGCATTGTCGTTGTGATAAATTCCTGACCAATCAGGACCGCGGTGACGTAAAAGGCGAGAACATTCTAAAGCTTGAGGACGAAGTGCATCAGCACCTGTTTTTATATCTAATATACCAAAGATCGAACACATTGAAGCGCTACTCCTTTAATTATTGTTATGTTAACTTAGCTGAAAGTAGGTAAGTTAAACCGAATTGTGTGCAGGATTTGTTTAAAGAGGGGAGAGCCTGACTATACCTCTGATATTAACTCGCTACAAAAGCAGGGAATAAATACTTGCATTTACTTTGACAGTTTTTACATAAAGATCAATACCAAAAAGTAAAGTTTTTGCACTAACTGTTATAAGTAGTCTTTTTTTAGTTAAAATTGCTGGTGTATGACAATATGTTAAGTAGAATATATATTTTAGAGTAATCAACATATTAACTCTGTTTTATTAATAAATATGAATAAACAATTTGAGGTCATTATGTGGCTAAAAAGTAATTTTATAAAAAATACCATGGTCAATAAAGCTAAAAAAATCATAATTCCTACACTTTTAATTAATTTAACTGCCTGTGCAAATCTTGGCGTTGAACCTTGGGAGCGGGACTTATTAGCTAAAAAAGAAATGGCGTTAACTTCAAGTCCAGTTGATGCCGCGTTAGATGATCATATTTACTTCTCTAAAGAAGCATCTAGTGGCGGGAAAAGCTTTGGTGGCGGTGGGTGTGGGTGTAACTAATGGCGTGTATTGGTAATAAAACTAACTTAAAAGCGGCCCTTTCCATCGCAACTAGTGCTTTATTAGGTACAAGTGTAGCAACTACGTCTCAAGTACAAGCAAAGGATGCGGATGAATGGCAATTTGACACTGCCTATTTACTGTATTCTGAAGTTGATCGAGTCACCGCGGGTGAGGCTATTATTGCGGGTACAAAAACCTATGCTAATGATGAAATTCTAAACCTAAAGTTTACGGTTGATGCTTTAACGGGATCTTCTGCCAATGGCGCGGTTGCACAACCTAACGCACAAACGTTTACCCGCCCATCAGGCAATGGCCAGTATGTTACTCCTGCAGGAGAAACGCCACTTGATGATACTTTCCAAGATACTCGAGTACAACTTAATGGCCAATGGACACAGCCTTTGGTCGAGAACATTACTGGCAGTGTTGGAGGTCATTTTTCTAAAGAGTACGACTATTTGTCTTTAGGTGTTAATGGCAATTTAGCTTATGACTTTAATAAGAAAAACTCGACCTTTTCAATGGGCTTAAGTTATTTTCACGATATTTTTACCCCTGAAGGCGGAATTCCTAAACCGCTTTCATCAATGTTAGTGGGGGATTCAAGTTCGCCGGAATGGGATAGCGAGTTTGCTAAAACAAGGGTAGGGGATAGTGAGGATAAAAGTACTGCAGATATACTTGTTGGTTTTACTCAAGTTATCAGTAGGCGCATGATCACCGCCTTTAATTATTCTTATTCTATGGTTGATGGCTACTTAACTGATCCGTTTAAGGTTGTCAGTGTGCTTAATACTGAAGGCTTAGTTCAAGATAATATTTATGAGAATCGTCCCGATTCTCGGGTAAAACAAAGCACTTTTATGCAAGCTAAGTATCATTTTGATGAAGGCATGTTAAATATGGTTGCTGATGTCTCTTATCGTTATATGTGGGATGATTGGGGCATTAACTCACACACTATTGATACACGATTTAATATTCCTGTAGGCAGAGCGAGCTATATTGAGCCTCACCTTCGGTTTTATCAACAAAGTGCTGCAGACTTCTTTAAACCTTTTCTTATTGAAGACCAGTCTTCCATTGACTTTATTAGTGCTGATTATCGTATTGGTGAAATGACCGCTGTAACGGTAGGTGCAAAATATGGCGTAGTACTAACTGGCGGTAATGAACTGTCGATTAGGCTTGAGTATTATCATCAAATGCCAACAAACTCTGGTTTTGCAGAGCCTGCTGCTCTTAATGGGTTAGACACGGCACCTGTGGTTGATGCAATTATCGTTCAGGTAAGTTATTCATTCTAATTAAAGAGTTGTTTTTAGTAATATGATGCAAGAAAAACGCACGATTAAGGTGAGTAAACAAAAAGACGGTTATGGTATTACTTTTAATGCCATGGCTTGTTCGTGTGAAGTGTTAATTCAAACATCCGACAAAAACTTAGCAAAGCAAGTTGGACTGTGTGTTAGTGATGAAGTTTGGCGAATTGAAGATAAATATAGTCGCTATGATCGACAAAGTATTTGCAGTCAAATAAATACCAGTGAAGGTCGAAAAGTTAGCATCGATGAAGAAACGTATTTATTGCTAAATTTTGCTGAGCAATGTTATCAGTTAAGTGACGGCCTCTTTGATATCAGCTCAGGAGTACTCAGAAAAGTATGGGCTTTTGATGGACTTAGCTGCGAGTGCCAACACTTTCCTAACCAAGATGACATCAATAATATACTTAGCTTTGTTGGTTGGCATAAAGTCATTTATGATCGACACAGCATTACTTTACCTAATAAGATGCAAATAGATTTTGGCGGTATAGGCAAAGAATATGCAGTTGATCGCTGTATATTACTAGCCAAACAATTAACAGACAAACCACTGTTAGTTAACTTGGGGGGGGATTTGGCAGTGACGGGTCCTAGAGAAGAAAACCAACCTTGGCAAGTGGCTATTGAAAACCCTAAAAGCAATAAACCTGAAAAGAAACAAGATATGATTATTGCGATTAATCAAGGAGCGCTTGCAACCAGTGGTGATGCAAAGAGGTTTTTGATCAAAGACGGTATTCGTTATGGGCATATATTAAACGCAAAAACAGGTTGGCCAGTAGCTGAAGCACCACGTTCAATTACAACGGTAGCCCCGCAATGTATTCAAGCAGGTATATTAGCTACGTTAGCATTATTACAGGGTAAAGATGCAGAGAGTTTCTTAACCGAGCAAGAAATTACTTTTTGGGCAAGGCGATAAAAATTCGCTTTGATAAACATGCATAACTATAATTTTATTCAGAACAATGAAAAATATTTAAGGGTGTAGTTACTTCTATGTTTGTAGTTAAATCACTTTTTATTATTCTTTGGCTTAGCTATTCACTCAGCATAATGCCAACTTACGCCCAGACCATTAAAATTGCTGCTATTGATTGGTGTCCTCAGATCTGCATTGATACGGTAAAACCAGGCTATACAATTGAGCTTGTAAAAAGGGTATTTGAAAAGAGTGAATACCAAGTAGAAATAGACATTTTTCCCTGGTCTAGAGCAATTAAGTACGTCTCTGAAGGAAAATATGATGCCTTGTTAGCACCTGCTAAAAAAGAGGCACCACACCTGGTTTTTCCGCGCTTTGGTGTGGGGTTACAAAGAATGTGTTTCTTTAACTCAGTAAATGACCCTTGGTTATTTTCTGGTGAGAAGAGTTTGTTGAACAAACAGGTTGGTATTGCTTTTGATACCTCTATAGAAGAGCTTAACAACTATATAAAAAAGCACTCGAATCAATTTCAATTCCAGCCTTACCATGAAAGATACGTGACTCAAAATGCTAGAAAAGTGCTGAAAGGGCGAATTGATAGCTTCTTGTTTACAAAAAACACTACAATGCTTGAGCTGAGAAATGCGGGTTTTGAGGGGGAAATAAAAAATGCTGGTTGTGTATCCCAAGCAAATATTTACCTCGCCTTTACACCAAATAAAAACAAGGCAAAAGAAGTAGAAAGTGCTGTTATATTCTTTGACTCTCAACTTGAAAAGTTAGTTAGATCAGGTTATATCGATAAACTTTATCAAAAATATAACATTAACTAAATATAGCCAAAAGGTAGTAATTCAATGGAGAATTACTACCTTTGAAAGTTTACTTATCGGTATAAAACCCTACATGTTGGTGCAATCTAACCATCACCTCTTCTTTATCATTGATAAAGCCAAGTTTTTCAGTGAAATTACGCAACGCATGTTCAATATTATTAACAAATTTTCCGTAACCATGAGATGTCTTATCTTGTTCGCTGGCAACAAAGACTAGCTGTATGCTGTCAACAATCTTGGCAGAATTCCACTTGCAGGTATAACCACAGCTGGTATGTTTAGGGTTATAACCTAACATGAGTAACTCACCATTTGTGATGACATTCTCGTCTTCACCTCTGCGTACTATGGGAACCAAACCATTTGCAATCACTGCGCCATTGTTTAAGTTACAATTTTTTGCAGCATTAATAAAAGTATCGCTGATAAGGTTGTAAAGTGGGTTATAACGTTCTTGGCTATTTTCATCAACAGGTGCTAATGCTCTTATTCTTCGATTTATTGGGAAATCAACTATTGCATAAGTTAATGCATCAGTATTACTTGGTAAACTCACTTTATCTGCTAAGTATCTGTCAGTCATTGGACGGAATTTGTGTGCTTGACTACCTTCAATCCCTTTATTTTTAGCAAATAAATCATAGGTTAAGTGTTGATGATCACAGATTCTTATATCTTCAAGGTTAATTGTTGATTGTTTGGCAAATTTTTCAATCGCTTGTTTAACTGTTTTATGAAACTCTGCAGATTGACCACGAATATCACTGCCATTAGGCAAAAAAACTAAAGTAATTTTTTTGGCTTTATTTTTACCATTAATAAAGGTGTTTTGGCTGGTATGGTATTTAGGGTTATATAAAAATAACACTTGTTGTTTTGTTTGCGCTGTTAGTTTTTCAGGGCTAAAACGAATACGGGCAAATTTGTCATTAGCAATAAACTGTGTGCTTTCAATGGTCAGTTTGTCGTTAATTTCAAAAAAGTAATCAGCTAACGTTTGATAAAGCTTTTCATAAGGTGCATCGGCGCTTTCATCAATTAAGTGGTTAAATTTTTCAAGCAGTTCATCAGTTAATGGAATTTTTGCCATTAAGTATTGGTTTTCACGTGCAGAAGAAGGGATATAAACTTTATGTTGTAAATTTTTAGTACGGGATATAGGCATGATGACACCAGTTATGTTAAGTAGAAATCTAAATTCAATTAAGCTTACACTTAATGTAAAATTTAATTCAGATTAGATAGGGTAAAGTATACGAACTTTGTAGCAGATAAATATGATATAAATCAAGAGAAAACTCAGCAAAATGTTAAAAACTGTAACAGAAGCTTTAATGCCTACAACCCTACTGATAACACCACAAAACATGCTTGATGTAGAATAACTATAACTACGCACCTTTTAATTGTTCTAATGTGGATCATGCAATTCTAAGTGAGCGCTTCTTTATACTCAATGGTATTACTTGTATTCAATTGTTTTATGCCCCATGGTAATAGCATAATTTTGACTACCCAAGGTACAGCGAATGAAAAAATTGAAACATGAAGCAGAATTACTGAAAAAAGCACTAACTATCGGTGAAAAGTATGCCGTAAATCGCGGATATAATGCCTTTGCGGCGACAAACTCAGCAAAAGATAAAGTTGAAAGCCTATACCGTTTATTGGTCAACGACAAATTGATCCAACCGCTAGCTGTTGATAGCGAAGATCAACCTAATATGAAACATAAATTAGCGTTGTGGATTGCTAAACAATTACCTGAAGGACATGCATTGTTAAAATAATCTGTCGTTAGCCTGACTTATCTGACAAGGGAAGGGTTGTAATTGACTTATTTTGTCATGTTGAGTTTAAATTATTCACCTTAACGGGCCTCCTAGAATAAATAGTCTAAAAAGTTACTCAGATTGACAGTTTTTCGTAGTATTCGTTTTATAACACTGCTAGATTGGCTTTGGGATTCTAATTAGGAATAAATTTAAGGTACTTTCGTTTAGTCAGTTCATTCGAACTTACACAGTGTAAGTACCCAGTCAATATTCATTAAAAGTAATGAAGTAGCAGTAAAGAGAGCCAATATGTACCAAACTGACGATGTTCGCATCAACAAAATTAAAGATCTATTACCCCCAATTGCCTTATTAGAGCGATTTCCTGCGTCAGAGCAAGCAACTAAATCAGTGGTTGCCGGCAGAACTGCTATCCACAATATTCTTAAAGGTAAAGATGACCGTTTATTAGTGGTTATTGGCCCTTGTTCTATTCATGATCCAAAAGCTGCACTTGAGTATGGTCAGCGCTTGGTGAAGTTACGTGAAAAGTATAAAGAGAGCCTTGAAATTGTTATGCGTGTTTATTTTGAAAAACCACGTACTACTGTTGGTTGGAAGGGCTTAATCAATGACCCTTATATGGATAATAGTTTTAAATTAAATGATGGTTTACGTATTGGTCGTCAATTGTTACTTGATTTAAATGACCTAGGTTTACCGACCGCAGGCGAATTTTTGGATATGATCACGCCACAATATATGGCTGATTTTATGTGTTGGGGCGCTATTGGTGCACGTACTACAGAGTCACAAGTTCACCGTGAATTAGCATCTGGCTTATCTTGTCCTGTAGGCTTTAAAAATGGTACCGATGGAACAATTAAAATAGCGATTGATGCGATTGGCTCTGCAGCAGCGTCACATCACTTTTTATCGGTAACAAAGTTTGGTCATGCCGCTATCGTAGAAACAACAGGCAATAGTGATTGCCATATTATTTTACGCGGTGGTAGAACAACTAACTTTGATGCTGATAGCGTAAAAGCGGTAACTGAGCAGTTATCAACAAGCGAATTAAATACTAAGGTGATGATTGACTTTAGCCATGCTAACTCCAATAAGAAATTTGAAAACCAAATGTTGGTTTCAACGGATGTTAGTGGTCAAATAAGCCAAGGTAATGACAATATCTTTGGTGTAATGGTAGAAAGTCACTTAGTTGAAGGTAATCAAAGCCTCAAAAATGGTAAAGCAGAAGTTTATGGACAAAGTATTACCGATGCATGTATTGGTTGGGATGATACCGAACAACTATTAAGTCAGCTTAATGAAGCGGTAGCACAACGACGTAATAGTTAATCGATTCCATTTTTTCTCATTTCATGTTAAAACGTCTAATTATCACTTGATTATTAGACGTTTTTTTATGCCTCCAATACTGTCAACTACAGACACAGTTCAAGCCAGTCAACAAACCATTATTAGCATTTTAGCTAAACTTGAGTCGGTTGTTTTAGGTAAACCTAAAGAATGCCGTTTAGCGTTAGCCTGCTTACTTGCACAAGGACACCTACTCATAGAAGACTTACCGGGTATGGGAAAAACTACATTAGCTCATGTATTAGCAACGACTTTAGACCTAAGCTATCAGCGTACTCAGTTTACTAATGACTTGTTGCCAGCCGATGTTGTTGGATTTTCGGTCTTTAATAATGACAATAATAGTTTTGAACTTCATAAAGGTCCGATATTTAATCAAGTTGTTTTAGCGGATGAAATTAACCGTGCAAGCCCTAAAACACAAAGTGCATTGCTTGAAGCTATGGCAGAGCAGCAGGTAAGTATCGATGGTGTTACACATGAGTTACCCAACCCATTTTTTGTAATAGCAACACAAAACCCTTTATTTCATGCCGGTACCTATCCATTACCAGAGTCTCAACTTGATCGCTTTATGATGCGACTATCCCTTGGCTTTCCTGACTTAAAAGCTGAAAAGCAAATTCTGTTAAGTAATACTCTGCGAACAAATACCCAACAGGTCGATCAAGGTATACACGCCAACAAAAGTGAAAATCAACCCGTCGTTGAGCAAGACGAGCTTGTAGCAATGCAACAAGCGGTCACACAGGTTAATGTTTCAAATGATGTGATTGAGTATATTATCGCCTTAAGTCATGTCAGCAGGCGTGCTTATACGGGACAAAATAATTTAGCCACTAAAACCAAGTCTTCAGAAACAGAAATTGCTTGCAAGCCTTTATCACCAAGGGCATCTAAATCATTGTTACAAGCAGCTAAAGCGATGGCTTTTATCGATAATCGAGATTATGTGTTACCGGATGATGTACAAGCTGTATTTTATGTTGTTTGTCAACATAGATTAGAAATGCAACCGAGCCAACATGTTGATCTCAGCCAAGCTGAGACAGCGAGTGTTGCTAGCCAAGTACTTAATAGTGTTGATGTGTTAAACCCACTTGGTTATTAATTTGCTAATACATTTATCAATACTCCCCATTATGCGATGGCCAATGTGCCAGTGTTTCAAAAATGAATAGTATCAAAGTTTTTTTTCGTAAAAATTTGGAGCGCTGGTTAACACGTCGTATTCCTAGAAAAGCTCAGCATCAGCTAAATAGCCGTAATATTATGATCTACCCGACACGCTTTGGTCTTTCGTATTTGGCTTTTGTCATGCTGGTTTTTTTGTTGGGCACTAATTATCAAAATAATATTATTTTATTATTTAGTTACTTACTAGCCAGTTTATTTATTAGTGTTATGTTGCATAGTTTTTATAACTTTTCAAAGTTACGTTTTCATAGCGTGGCAAAACAGCAAGGTTATAGCGGAGGAACCTTATATTTCCCCATTGATATCATGACTGAGAAAACACATTTTGATATCAATATTCACTTTACTGATAAGACCCTCAATAGCTCGCTAGTGCAAATAGAGCAATGCTATCAGGGCAGCCAAATAATAAAGCTAGCATATACACCAACTAAGCGCGGTAAAAATAACTTAGGGCGAGTAACTATTTTTAGTGAGTACTCATTAGGACTTTTTAAAAGTAAAACAGTGCTAGATTTTGGCCACTTTGCCATTGCCTATCCTAAACCTAAAAGCTTAGTTACCGGGCAGTACCAATTTATCAGTCAGCAAGATGAGCCTAGTTTAGATAGTTACCAAATGACGACTCATGTTGGTACAGATGACTTTTCAGAGCTTAAAAGCTTTGTAAGAGGGGAGTCAAAAGCAAGAACGGCTTGGAAGCAACTGGCGAAGGGCCAAGGGCATTATTCTAAGCACTATCAATCCAGTCAAGGACAATTACAATGGTTAAAGCTTAGTGAAATGCCAGGTAGTGATTTAGAAACACGACTTGCTTATTTAAGCTTTCTTGTTGGTGAGTTGACAGTATCAAACCAAACATTTGGTTTAGAACTTAACCCTAACTCAATGGATAAACAAATGAATATAGAGCCTAATTCTGGCTATGCACATCAACAATCTTGTCTGCTTGCTTTGGCTTTATACCCATGATTTTTTTTAAAAAGAAAGCAAAAAGTAATTTACATGCGAAGGGTAACATCACTAAATTCAATTTTAGTCATAAAAATGCCTGGTTGTTATGGTTATGTCAGTGTTTAAATATTGCCGTTATCGCGCTTGAGGTAAGTACATGGATGCTTGCCATTATTGCATTGTCACTTGCTTGGCAGGCTCTGTTATTACATAAAAGTAAGGCAAGAGTTAAGCAGAAAATCACGCAAAACAAAAATCAATTAATCCAGGTTCCTGCTGTGTTCTTGGGCATATTTGCCTTATTAGGTTGTCTCATCATTTTCTTAACAGCTAAGCAAGTAGGCTTGTTAGCTAGTATGGTGCACCTTCTTTGCTTCTCCTATGTACTGAAAGCTTTTGAATTAAGAGCGCGCAGTGATTTTTATCAACTGATGCTATTGGGCTTATTTGTCTTAGCATCGTCACTAATATTTAGGCAAAACCTATCATTTAGTGTAATAACATTGTTTTTGCTAGTTGTTAATCTTGCGGTATTGCTGCAATTCTTTTCAAATGAAAAGGCATTTTCGACTAATATCAAAGTCATAAGTGTCTTACTTGCTCAAAGTATGCTGCTAGCTGTGGTGCTTTTCTTAGTTTTCCCAAGGTTGTCACCTTTTTGGCAAGTGCCGCTGGCAAAGTCGGCTGAAACAGGTCTTTCTGACACGGTAAAGCCCGGGGATATTGCCAATTTAACACGTTCAACTAAGCTGGCATTTCGTGTTGATTTTAACCAGCAAACGCTGCCTAGCTATTCGCAGTTATATTGGCGAGCCATGGTACTTGAAGACTATGACGGCAGACAATGGACTAGGCAGGAAGGCGGCAAAATTAGTCGTAGAAGTGGAGTAGCGAGAGCAGATCAGAAAAGTTATGTTTATGATACCAATAACAAGGATGTCAGACCGATCACTTACCAGGTAATTGCTGAACCGAGTTTTCAACGCTACTTATTTGCTATAGCACCCGCTAATGTTTTGTCTTCCGGCGCGAGTGATGTTATTGCCCTGTCAGATTATACCTTTCAAAGCACAAGTATTATCTCTAAAACCAAGTCTTATCAATTAACGAGTTATTTAGGCGGGCCTTTAGAACTGGATCTTCCAGATAAGAATAAGCAGATTAACCTAAGTTTTCCTTTAGGCAGTAATCCAAGGCTTGAACAATTGGCACTTCAGTTACAACATAATTATGTTGATGTTGAGCAGCGTGCTCAAGCGGTATTGTCACTGATAAATAAACAACCCTTTTCTTATACCTTACAGCCTCCATTGTTAAAAGATAACAGCTTAGATCAGTTCTTTTTTGACACTCAAGCCGGCTTTTGTGTGCATTATGCCAGTGCATTTACTTTTTTAATGCGCGCTTCAGGGGTTCCTGCACGTATGGTCACTGGTTATTTGGGCGGAGAATTTAATGAGGTAAACCGCCCTGAGCAATCATCAAGCAAAGGGCACTTGAGCGTTTACCAATATGATGCCCATGCATGGTCTGAAATTTGGGTTGCGGGTAAAGGCTGGCTACGTATTGATCCAACAGGTGCAGTAGATCCACAACGGGTCAACTCGGGTTGGTCAAATCAATTACTGCAACAACAATCAGCGATTAGCAATGATTTCTTTAGCTTATATCGCTTGAAAAATACGGCTTGGTTGAACGCTTTGCGCTTGCAATTTGATGCGCTAGATTATCAGTGGACACGCTGGGTCGTCGGCTTTTCAACTAAGCAACAATATAATCTGTTAAAAAGCTTGTTTGGTGACATGCGCCCCTGGAAGTTGGCATTACTCATTGTGGTGTCGCTCGTTGGCAGCATGTTAATGCTTTTACTTATTCTACAGTTACTTAACCGCTCGAAGCTAAAGCAGCAGCCGAAAACGCAATGGCAGCTCATATACTTAAAAGCTTTAGCCAAACTTGCAAAGCACGGATTAGAGAAGCCCGCTTCTATGACAGCGAATGATTTTGCTAAGCAGGTTAGGGTGCAATGTCCAGAGCTAGCTATTGCATTTACTCGCCTAAGTGCAAGCTATAATAGTTTGTCTTACCAAACACTATCGCCTCAAAGAGAAACACAGCTCACATTAACAATGCAGCAACAATATCGACAATTTACCTCACTGTTGAAAAAACAATTCTAAAATTTTTTTGCTGTTTTTATTCATAAAATTGAAACAATTAGTTGTTAGTCTAATTGGCACAGGAAAAATATTCTTGTTGAATGAGTTTATTTTTCCTAAGTTTAGATTAGACCTAAGTTTAATTTTGGCTTAAGTAAAAACTTTAGTGAAAGCTGCTTGGGTGATTTTTCCTTAACATTAGCTGCGGAGTGCTTGTTATGCCACATGTGCCAAGTGATTATGACAATGTGTTTGAAAGAAAATTAAGTCTTTCAGAGCGATACAAAATGGCAACTCTAGTTGCGGTAATCAGCTATTTCACCTTAATAGGATGGGTTGTTGCTATGGTGATATATGATAAACATCAATCTTCATTGGCAAGCTTTCATTTACGTCAGTCTTTAGGGTTAATTATTACCGGTGCCTTGCTTTCGCTAATTCCTTTAGTTGGTTGGGTACTAAATTTTGCAGTGATTTTGGCTTGGGCTGTCGGGTTATACTCTGCTATTCAAGGACAAGAATACAAAGTACCTTTACTAGGAAACCTCTATCAAGAATATTTAGATTTTATTCAATAGAGTAAATAGCTATCTGATTTTACTAGTGTTCACCTTCGCCTTATGGTTAAATTTAGCTTTAGTTTTCTTAACAAAAATAAGCATATACCCGATACCAATCAAAGTGCAGGAATTCAGTGAGAATTTAAATGATTTTAGGCAAGTTAAATAGCTTAGGTATAGTCACTCTAACTTTTATTTAACGCGGTATAAAGTCATTTAAAACCCATTGAAGAAGTGCCAGTGCTTCATCTTGAATGGTAATAGGTATGTATTTAGCTAACTAAGGCGTTATCTTGATCTACCTTTATCCAGCCAACAAAATGGAAAATTTGTTGCTCTTACTCAACAAAATTTCCCAGCTTTCTCCTCTCGGTGTATTCAATCAAGAAGTAATTGTCGTTCAAAATGCGGGTATGCAGCATTGGCTTAACCTTGCCATAGCCAATGAACGTGGTATTAGTATGAATATGCGTTACGCGTTACCTGCTCAGTTTCTGTGGAAGCTAATAAGGGCACTTGCTAGCGATGAGAAGGTGCCTGAGCAGTCCCCATACTCACGTGAAGTACTTTGTTGGCGTATTCATGAGATTTTAGCGAGAAATTCCGTTGTTGAAGATGATGATTTTAAACAGGCGACCCTTTATTGGCGTGGTGAAAAAACAGATGAGCAACAAACGACAGTAGATAAACATGGGCAATTAAAGCGTTATCAACTGGCGACACAATTAGCCGATTTATATGAGCAATATTTGATTTTTAGACCTCAATGGTTAGATTGCTGGCAGCAGGGGAATTTTGATCTTGAAGGTTTAGAAAATACCCAAACCAGTGAACACAAATGGCAAGGTAAATTATGGCGATTGTTAATCGAGCAGTTAGCTTATAATCCGGTTGAACTGTTAAATGATGCTATTGCCAATATAAAAGATAAAAAATCACTTATTCCACCACGCATTAGTTTTTTTGGTCTCAATACCATGGCTCCTATGTGGTTAGACTTTATTAATGCCTTGAGTGAACATGTTGAAGTACACTTTTTCCACCTTAATCCCTGCTTTTCTTATTGGGGAGATATTGTCACTGAGAAAAATGCCTTAAAAACCTTGTCTAAATGGGCGGTAGATATTGATGATGCACAAACTTTTGTTGGCAATCCTTTATTAGCAAATTTAGGGCAACAAGGCCGTGAGTTCATATCGATGTTACAAGATTACAGCACCATTGATATTGAATTGTTTGAACAAGCCAAACGTGATCAACCTTTACTTGATGACAATGTTAAGCCAACTATTTTGCACCAAGTTCAAAATGATATTCTTTCACTCATTGATGCGAGAACTGATGTAATAGCTGATGAAAAATCACATTCCAGCACTGACAATAAAAATAAAGAAAATGATGTTCAAGTGTCAGATGACGAATCAATCGTCATAACCAGTTGTCATACGGCATTACGGGAAGTACAAGCGCTTCATGATTATCTTTTACACCAATTCAACCAAGATAAAAGCTTAACACCTAAAGACATCTTGGTTATGTGTCCGCAAATAGAGCAATATGCCCCGTATGTGAACGCGGTGTTTACCCGAGGTTGGCAAGATATTGCTGGGGAAGTACCGCCATTACCTTGCTCTATCGCTGATAGAAGTGCAAAGGATAGCGATCCTTTAGTAGCGGCCTTTACTGAGTTATTAACACTGCCTGATAGCCGATTTGGTGTATCACAGTTGTTAGCTTTTTTACGTCTACCTGCCATGGCTAGTAAGTTTGTCATCAACGCTGAAGCACTTGATAAAATATCGGGTTGGCTTGAACAAGCAAGTATTCATTGGGGCTTAGACCTCTCCCACAAACAGTCATTGTTAGGACAACAAGCAACCGAAGCATTTACTTGGCAACAAGGTTTGTCACGTTTATTACGAGGTTTTGCCTTTGCCGATAGTGAACATATATACCAAGATCAATTATTACTCAGCAATGTAGAAGGCAGTGATGCTGTGTTACTGGGTCAGTTGATGTTGTTTATAGAGCAACTACAGTACTTTAGTGAAAATCTGCAAAAGTCACGTACAGCTAGTCAATGGCAAAGCTTTTTACTTGAGCAACTGAGCAGTTTATTTAGCAGAGTGGATATTGATAATGTCAGTAACGAGTCTAGCCTATTGGTGATTGAACAAGCTATTGCTGGTCTGGTAGAGCATTGTCACCATGCTAAGTATCAGGATGATATTTCATTACTCATCGTTGTCGACTACCTAACACAACACTTCAGTCAGGGTGATGCCAGTAAACAATTTATGGTAGGGCAAGTGACCTTTTGTTCTATGTTACCCATGCGTAGTATCCCCTTTAAAGTTATCGCCGTGTTAGGGCTTAACGACGGTGAATTTCCAAGGCAACGTCAGCCACTTGGTTTTGATTTAATGTCACTTTGTCCGGCGAAACTCGGGGACAGATCACGACGTGGTGATGACAGGTATTTATTTCTTGAAGCTATTATTTCTGCAAGAAGTGCGTTGTACCTCAGTTATCAAGGTCGAAATATTAAAAACAATAGTGAAAAACAACCTTCGTTAGTGGTTAAAGAGCTGATGGAGTACCTAACACAAGGGTATGGCTGGCGGTTTGATTTTGAGGAAAACCAACGAGATGATAAACAAGTTGGCAATCATATTTATCAATTGGCTATGCAAGCCTTCAGCCCTGATAACTACCGAGGAAAATGGCCAAGTTTTGATGCTAACTGGTTAGCGCTTGGTCAAAACTCAGCGGAGGTTTCACGAGATGGACCTGAGACGTTAGACATAGTCCCAATGGCGAGTAATGAGCAGATTGCACTATCATGCACGCAAGTGATACGTTTTTATCAGCACCCAGCAAGAATGTTTGCCCAGCAGCAACTGAACTTATATTTTGAACAAGATAATAGCCTACTTGATGATGTGGAGCCTTTTACTGTCGACCGGTTACAGAGTTACTTACTACGCCAAGACTTACTGAGTGAAGAGTTAAATGAGGGGACGAATGAAGCGTTATCCGCGAAGGCTGCAGACACAGCAATAAATCATGCTCGTTTGTCAGGTAATTTTCCTGATTTACCCACTACAGAGACCGTTTTTAAAGATTACCAACAAGATGTAGCCCAATTTTGTGAAGAAATTACTCAGAATAATTGTGATAACCCTGAGCTGATTGAAAGCAGTATTAACCTCAGTGTTGATGGCTGTAAGGTATCACTTGCTGTGCAATTTCCTCTAAAGCATGATCTGCTTGTCTATTATCGAAGCTCAAGCGCTAAAGCAAAAGATAAGTTTACTCTGTATTTACAACAACTTGTCCTGCAGGTATGGCAGCAGCAATACCTTGAATGTGCACAAAGCTCTGCCATTGACGCTAGCGATGAAAACGTTAGGCTTTCAAAGGTTATTGGCTCTATCGGTTTATATTTCAATACCAAAGCACAAAAAGTTGAGCAGTATCGCCTAGAGCCTATCCCTGATGCTAAACAAAAATTGATTAATATTCTTTCGCTCTTTTTTAAAGGTCAACAACAAGCATTGTTACTTAATGGTGATATAGCTGAGCAAGTATTCATCAAAAAACGTGGTCAAGTGATTGAAATGGACCAGGCAAGGTTTGAGCGCTTATGGCTAGGGGATATGAATACGCGTGGCTTAAGTGAAGATGATTATCTTGCTTATTTTTGGCCGCAATGCCCAGAATATCAAATGCACCAGAGTGATCTTGAGTCCATTTATCAGGATGTTTATCAAAGGGTGGTTAAACAGGCGGCAAGTAAAAAGAAAAAAACGGCTAGTGCACTGAGCAGTGTTGCCAAGGAGAAAAAATAATGACTCAAGGCAACAATGTTCAAGGCAATAATGTTCAAGCTAATGGCACTCAATCAAGTGTGACTAAAGAAAGTAACAGCAATGATGTTCAACTTAAAAACCTCGATGCTAGCTCGATTGTCTTAACAGGCAAACACCTTATTGAAGCGAGTGCTGGTACCGGTAAAACCTATAATATTACCCGTATCTATTTACGTTTATTGTTAGAGCGTGAGTTAACCGTTGAGCAAATATTGCTGATGACGTTTACTAAAGATGCCACCCAAGAATTGCGTGGGCGTATTGACGCCTTCATTCGTTTAGCATTAAGTGATTGGCAGCAGCTTTGCGAAAGTGACCCTTATTTCATTGCCTTAGATAAACGCCTTGAGCCTGTTAAACGTGAATTCTTATTAAAGCGCGCATTATTATTTTTAGATGAAGCGGCCATATTTACCATTCATGGCTTTTGTCAGCGGGTATTAAGTCAGCATGCTTTTACTAGTGGTTTGCCTTTTAATGCCAACATGGCAGCAAACGCTTCTGAGATAACCTTGCAAGTTTGCCAAGATTGGTATCGAAGTTTAGCCAAATCTGATGATGATAACTTTATGTTGTTAGCTAACTTTTGGCCAACACCAGAGAGCTTCTTATCAAGCTTTAGCAAAGCAATCGGCCATACCAGTGCTTTATCCGTTATTGACCCTGAAAGTATCATTGCTGAATTCACTAGTCTGGCTAAAAAAGCCCAACATGCTTTAATGCAGCAGTCTCAGTTACTAGAAACTGCGCTTATCTTAGTAAAAAAGGGCGCAGATCAAGATAAAAGGCGTGAAGAGTTAGCTCAATTACTTTCATGGCTTGAAAGCATTGTTACAGGTGAATTATCTATTTCGGATTTGAGTCAAAGCAATAGCAAAATGCCCGATGCATTTTTTGATGGTAAGCGATATGCGAGATCTGTGCATAAGGCTGAGTTGCTTGAAGCTTTTGAACCGATAAAGCAAGTGAAAGAACAGCTAAAGAAAATCGGCACTCAAGTAAATAAAGCCAAAGCGTATGGTATTGTTAAAACGGCAATTTATCGTATTAGAGCAAAAGTCATAGAACAAAAAGAAGCGCTTAACTTATTAGACTTTGACGATCTGATTAATACGCTTGCCAATTGCCTTAACTCTGGTGGGCTAAGTGATGAAAATGACTTAAGCACTAAAAGCAAAGACCAATTAGCAAAACAGCTACTAGCACAATATCCAGTGGCGTTAATCGACGAGTTTCAAGATACTGACCCTAAGCAGTTTGGTATCTTACAAGCTATCTATTATGGCGAACATGCAAGGTCAGCTAAAGCGGGCTTATTCTTAATCGGCGATCCTAAACAAGCAATTTATGGTTTTCGAGGCGGTGATATCTTTGCTTATTTAAATGCGCGTAATGGCTGTGATTATCACTGGTTGATGGATACCAATTGGCGTTCAACCCCGAATATGATTGCAGGGTACAATCAGCTTTTTATCGGTAATCAAAAGCTGTTATCTGGTGAGGCGGCTGAAGAATTAGCAAGCTGTTCTACTCAAGTTAATCAAGAGAATGAAAGTGTTTTTGGTTATGGCATTCCATATTTACCTGTTTTTGCAGGTAAAAAACCTGAGCAATTGACAGAAACAGTACAGGTAGATGACAGTGACAAAGCGCTACAGTTTATCCATTTTAATGACAGTGAACAGGATGATGGCAAAGTTACCCAATCTTCACGACCGGTATTAGCAAAGTGGTGCGCCGCAGAAATTTCAAAGTTACTGAGCGATACAAGCACGTCAAGCACAGTAACAAAACCTAAAGATATTGCCATTTTAGTACGTGATGGCGCAGAGGCTCGTGATATCAAGCATGCACTAGAGCAAGCAGGGCTTGATAGTGTGTTTTTATCTGATCGCGCTAACTTGTTTCATTCTCAACAAGCTAAGCAATTATTAAGCTTATTAAAAGGTATTCTTTTACCTGAAAATGAACGTTTATTTGTTGCGGCATTATCGTGTGGTTTATTAGGTTATGACGGGACAAAATTACATCAGTTGCAAGAAAACGAAATTGCTTATCAAACAGTAAAATTTGCTTTTGTTGATTATAGACAACAGTGGCAAAGGCAGGGTTTTATTACCATGGCCATTAATTTGATGCATCAACACCTTGATGTTCCAGAGCAGAATAAAGATCGTTGCTTAACCAACCTATTGCACTTGTTTGAAATATTACAAGCGGCTAGTGTCAGGCTAAGCCAAGGACAAGAGTTGTTACATTGGTTTGAACAACAATGTCATCTAGAAACAAATGAAGTAGAAGCAGAGCTTAGGTTAGAAAGTGATGGCGATCTTATTCGCTTGATCACGCAACATGGTTCAAAAGGGTTGGAATATCCCTATGTTTTTGTGCCTTTTGCTTGCAGACACAAAGATCCGCTTAAGTTTGGCGTTAAATCGGTCAGTTATCTTGAGTATCATGATGCACAAGGTAAGCTATGTTTGAGCCTTGATGGCTCTAAAGAAGCCAAAAAAGCGATGAGTGATGAAGCCTATGCAGAAAGCATTCGTTTACTTTATGTTGCTATTACACGCGCAGAACGTCGCTGTTATGTTTTCAGTTGTGGTTTTGATGCCTTTCACTTATCACCGCTAGGTAAAACACTGCAAATTTCTGAAGAAGACTGCCTGTTAACCTCATTACAACATCTTAAATCAAATGCTATTGAGGCGATTGGCATTCGTGAAGTAAGCTTTGATAGTGTGACAGACGAATCTGTTATTGCCAGTGAACAAACAAAAGTTTCCTCAGGGACACTGTCTGCAGAAACAGTAGTTAGCAAATTCACCAGTAATATTGAACGAGATTGGTGGTTGAGCTCTTTTTCTGCCTTAAGCCGAAATATAAGACATGCTGGCGTATCAAACCCTGATAGAGATATTGAAATAGCGAATATACACGCAGAAGATTTAACCAACACTGAACAAATATGTTTTAAATTAGCAAAAGGTGCTCATACGGGTATTTTACTACACGATATTTTAGAGCAGACTGATTTCTCAGATCCCAATTGGCAAACAAGCATTGCCGAACCATTATTAAAGTACGGCGATTTAAATGCTAATCAAGCGACTGACTTTACCATAGACGATCTAACTGATTGGTTAGCCCAGACTATTAACATGCCCTTTATTCAGAGCATAGGCGGTAATAATGTTGGCCGACTTGCCGATATTCCTGTTGAGAATACCTTACGTGAAAGTGAATTCTATTTTCCAATGCAAGGTGAGGGCACTCAAGCTTTAGCTAAATTGCTAACCGATCACCGAAATACTACTCAGGCCCATGAAAACAAGCGCGCTTATAATCCTGTAATGTTACCTAGCTATAAGAAACTCTCCGGCATGATGCATGGTTTTATCGATTTAATTTTTGAATTTGAAGGCAAGTATTATCTGAGCGATTATAAATCAACTCACTTGGGTGATTCTTTTCAAGATTACCAATTTGATGTATTGCGCGATAACGTAGAGAAAAACTATTATGATCTTCAATACCTTATTTATGCATTAGCCTTACATCGCTATTTAGCGCAAACACTAGTGAATTATGATGTTTCGCAACATTTTGGTGGTGTGTATTATCTGTATTTACGTGGCATGACAACAGAGCCCGAACATCAAGGAGCTGGTGTTTATTATCGTCATATTACAGAAATAGAGCTTAGCAACCTTGATAAGCTTTTTTCAGGCCAAGCAGCATTAGCTGTTACTCATGAGCAAGGAGTACAGCATGACTAATTCTGTTTACCGTCACTTCACCGAAGCTAAAGAGACTATTTTGGGCGTAGAAGCGATAGATTACTTCTTTGCCA
>Ga0105355_10001467_pt1 | contig 21689 bp, 17 predicted proteins | sample GOMGulsemesocosm_2_FD_83508 | JGI IMG/M metagenome (GOLD analysis project Ga0105355, IMG submission 83508) | Methane-oxidizing microbial communities from mesocosms in the Gulf of Mexico - GOM9C Gulf of Mexico | ecosystem: Environmental > Aquatic > Marine > Cold seeps | place: Gulf of Mexico...
TACTGGTACTGGTCTAAATTCGAAGAGGGTAAAGATTACAAGATTCATATTCGCCAGAAAGAAACACTGCAAGCCCCTGAAGAAATTCTGCTTGATCAAAATAAACGAGCGGAAGGTCATGAGTATTATAGTTTGGCGGCATTAAAAGTAAGCCCCGATCAACGTTTGCTAGGCATAGCCGAGGACACCGTCAGCCGGCGCCAATATAATCTTCGCTTTAAAAATCTGGCAACGGGGGCATTTTCTCCCGAGGTGATTGAAAATACGTCGGGGCAGATTGTTTGGGCCAATGATAATAAAACGCTCTTCTATGTAAAAAAAGATCCTGTCACTTTGCTGCCCTTTCAGGTTTATCGGCATCAGCTGGGGCAAAGCCCAGACAACGATGTAATGGTGTATGAGGAAAAAGACAATACGTTTTATACCTATATCTATAAAACCCGCTCCGAGAAGTTTATCGGTATCGGTGTCTCATCTACCATGAATAGTGAGGCGCGTTTTGTTGATGCAGATAAACCGGCTGAGGCATTCACTGTTTTTCTGGCCCGCGAAAAAGATCACAAGTACAGCGTTGATCATATTGCTAACGACTTTTATATTAAGAGTGATCTCAACGCGTTAAATGAAAAAGTGCTGAGAGTGGCAGACGATAAAATAGGCGATAAAGCGCATTGGCGCGAGGTTATTGGCCACCGCGAAGATACCCTAATTCAGGGCTTTGAGTTGTTCAACGACTTTATGCTGGTTAACGAGCGCACTAATGGCTTAGAAAAACTTCGCCTTAGAGACTATCAGGGAAAACTGCTGCAAGAGATTGAGTTTAGCGATGCAGCTTATACTGCGGGCATAGGCAGAAATCCTGACCCTGTTGCTACTAAGCTTCGGTACTCCTATTCAAGTATGACCACACCCGACTCTGAATTTGAATACGATATTGCAGATAAGAGCAGCCGACTATTAAAACAAGACAAAGTGATTGGTGATTTTGACTCGGCTAACTATCAAAGCGAAAGGATTATGGTAGCGGCCCGCGATGGCAAGCAGGTGCCGGTCTCTATTGTGTACCGTAAAGATACCTTCAAAAAAGACGGCACTAACCCACTGCTGCACTATGCCTATGGTTCCTACGGGGCAACCATTGATCCTGGTTTTAGTGTGTCGCTGTTAAGTTTGCTAGACCGGGGTATGGTGTATGCCATTTCACATATTCGCGGCAGCAAAATGCTCGGCCGGCAGTGGTATGAAGACGGGAAAAAGTTCACCAAAATGAATACCTTTACCGACTTTAACGATGCTACTAAAGCGTTGCTTGAGCGTGGCTATGGCGATAGTCAGCGTATTTATGCGATGGGTGGCAGTGCTGGTGGCCTGTTAATGGGCGCCGTTATTAATATGGAGCCTGCGTTGTACCACGGTGTTGTGGCCGCCGTTCCCTTTGTCGATATTGTAACCACCATGCTCGATGAGTCTATTCCACTCACCACCGGTGAATACGATGAGTGGGGTAATCCCAATCAGAAAGATTATTATGAGTATATGTTGAGCTACTCGCCCTATGATCAAATTAAAAAACAGGACTATCCCAATCTTTTAGTGACGACCGGTTTGCATGATTCGCAAGTGCAATATTGGGAGCCGGCAAAATGGGTGGCCAAACTCCGGGATTTAAAAACAGATAATAATGTATTGTTGCTCGATACTGACATGGAGGCAGGGCACGGGGGTAAGTCGGGTCGCTATAAACGCTTTGTTGATCGCGCTAAAGAGTATGCATTTTTATTAGATCTAGCCGGCATTGACGAATAAGTAGTTTCGTTCGTTTGCTATAGATCGGCTAAGCTTTCTCCTATGGTGCTTGGTATTAGGCCTGCATCAAGCCTGCTGTAGAATAGAAAGGCGTCGGCCCCTGCGGAAGGCTGGTTGCAAAATAAACTATCGACTTTACTGCAACAACTGAATCATTCCCCTGATTGCTGCGGTGTTATTAGTGATTAGGCTTAGTCTATTCGATTTATCCATGGCATTGTACGGTGGCTTTAATTTTTGGTAGGCAGCCAGTGTATCCAGTGCCGGCAGCTGCGCTTTTGGGCTGGTGTATTTTATCGTGTGGTACAGCCCCAAATTGATAACATCTAGTAGCTCTAGTGTACCCTCGGTTGGTTTTTCCCAGCGGCCACAGTGCTTAATAATATCTATCAATTTTTGATCAATATTCCATTTTATTAGCAAGATTACGCCCAACGACTTGCTGTAATCGCGGCATAGTCGAAAGTAAGTTTCGGTATCGGGGATGTCGGGAATGTCTTTAAATGCCGATAACAGTGCCAGGGTTCCCACTTCGCTTAGCAGACTTACCATTAGTGCTTCGTCAGCCGGACGGTAGCCCAGCTTGTGGGCCAACAAACCACTCATGGCACCTTTAACAACCTGTCGTTTACGGCTGATATTATAGAGTTTTTTGATTACCGGGTGACGGATGACAAATAGGCTGTTAATACTATGAGCCATCACAATATTATTGACCCCAGTAAAACCAATGATCGAAATGACCCCTTCCATTGTTTTTGGTGTTGATACGGTTCGGTACATAGGGCTTGAGGCAGATTTTATGAGTAGCGCACTAAGAGCCGGGTCGCTGCCGACCAGCATAGCAAGGGTTTCATTGGTGGTGTTTGGGTCGTTGATTGCCCGGCGTATTTTTAGTGTGATTGCCGGTAAGCTCGGTAGGTGTTCTTGGTCTTTCAGTACTTTGGCGATGACGCTTCGATAGATTTCATAGCGACGTGGTTCTGACATAGGTGGATTACCGGGCGATTTGTTTTTATTGGGGCGCTATCATCACACAAAACATAAACGCACGGCAAACGATTGACGAATGTAGGGTTAGCTAAAAGCGCGCTGTTGAACTGAGCATCACTATAGCGGGCGGCAGAGGGTTTGAGTGGCTTGAAGGTGTAGGTCAATACCCCGTAGCGTGGTGAAGACTGACAGTATTTCGATTGATGAGCCATAGCTCTCTTATCACCGGCAGGCAATAAGAGAGCAATAAGATTGCTATGTTTTAGCTCAGTTCGGCGGAGGAGAGCTCCAGAATATTTCTGGCTATAATCAACCGCTGAATTTGACCGGTGCCTTCGTAGATGTCGCTGATGCGCCCGTCGCGCATAAACTTTTCTACTAGGTGGTCGTGGCTAACGCTCATGCCGCCCAGTAAATCCATAATACGCTGGGGCCCGGTGCGACACACTTCACCACCCTTGGCTTTGGATATAGACGCTTCGACATTGTTCGACAGACCCTTGTCTGCCAGCCAAGCGGCCCGTAGTACCGACAGTTTGGCGGCTTCGTTGTCGGCTTCAATTTCTATCAGCTTGTCCTGCACGGCTGTGCGGTGGTGAACGCCTGCTTCCCAGTCGACCTCTATGCCTTCATCGGCCAAGGCTTCGCTGCCAAACTTAAAGGCGCCTAGGGCATTGCCAACACCACCGGCGGCAACACCGGGCCTGGTCATATTGAAGGTTTTTAATACGCCTTTATAGCCATCGTCGGCGGCTTTTTTATTGGCGGTGGCATCGGGTTGGTAGCCCAGCACGTTTTCTTTGGGAATACGGCAGTCGCGAAAACTGTAGGCGGCGGTGTCGCTGTTGCGAATACCCAGTTTTTTCTCCTTGCGCAAAATGTCAAAACCCGGGGTGTCTTTCATCACCACAAAAGATTTAATACCGGCCCGGCCCAGGTTCTTGTCGGTGGTGGCCCACACCACAACGCCTTCGCAGCGTATACCGGTGGTGACAAATATCTTGTCACCGTTGAGTATCCACTCATCGCCGTCTTGCTTGGCGGTAGAGGTTATGGCCTTGGTGTCGGAGCCGGCGCCGGGTTCGGTTATGGACATGGCCAAAATGGTATTGCCCCATTTGGCTTTTTGCTCAGCTGTACCGGCGGCAGATAATGCGGCGTTGCCCAGTGCTCCGCGGCCCTGGCGCAAAGTGACACCGGCGGTGATGTTGCGGTACATAATGACCAGCATTTGGAAGGTGGCCGCTGGGGTGTCTTCTGGGCTGCGGGTGGCAAACTGTTTTAGCAGTGAGGGAAAGTCGTCGGCCTCGGCAAATTTCTCTGGCAGTATCTCGTCTTCGTTATCTTCATAGTAGCGGGTGTATTTTTCACCTGCGCGGCCCTCGGCAATAATTTGCTCGAGTATTTTTTGGTCGGCCTCTGAAACAGTAAAATCAATCATCTTGTCTATTCCTTGTGTATTGCTTGTTATTTGGCGGTGCTGCTTAGGCGGCAATCGGTCCCTCGAGAACCGTTAGTGTGCGTACATTGCGCAGCCACATTTCCAGGGGTAGGTCGCGAATAAAACCGTGACCGCCAAATACTTGCAGGGCGTCGTCCACTACCTTAAGCGCTCTGCGGTTAGTGTAGTTGCGGGCCAAGGTGGTGGCTTTGGTCGCATCTTGGCGTTGTTCCAGGGCACTGGCAGCCTGCCATACCATCCAGCGCATGCACTGTACCTCGGAGTACATGTCGGCCAGCATAAAGGCGATGGATTGCTTTTTGCCAATCACTTCGCCAAAGGCTTCGCGCTCCTGGGCATAGGGTATGGCGTAGCTGGTGGCGGCGTTAGAAACGCCCACCGACAGTGCCGCTGCACCTACTCGCAAGGTGTTGATAAGGCGGCGACCGTCGATACCCGCGTCGCCACCTAGGCGGTTGTCGGCGCTTACCTGCACATTGTCCAGCTGCAAGGTGCTCATGGGCAGGGCATGTAAACCCTGGGTGCCGGTGCTGGCGCTAATGGTTAATCCCGCGCTGTCACGGGCAACAATAAAGGCATCTATGTGGCTCAGGCCGCGCTCGGGGCCGGTGCGAGCAATGACTAGAAAATGGCTGGCGCGATCGCCCAGGGGGATCAGGGTTTTAGTGCCGTTTAATCGCCAGTTATCACCCTGTCGCTCGGCGGTGGTACGCATATCAACGGGGTCAAAAGTAAACTGTGGTTCTTGTAGGGCTAGGCTTGCGCCGTGGAATTCGCTGCCGGTGAACAGGGGTAGATACTGTTGCTTTTGCGCCTCGGTACCAAAGTCGATTAATGGCTGGATAAAGGCGGTGGGTGCCATAATCGCCGTGGCTAAACTGGCGCAGCCGTAACCCAACTCTTCTAGTATAATGGCGTTGGTCAGGGGTGAGCGATCGCCGCCGGCGCCACCGTAGGCCTCGGGAATTTGCGTAGTGGCCAAGCCCAGCTCCCAGCCCGAGGCGATAATGTCTTCGGCAATAGTGGCGCTCTCGTCGGCTTCGCGGGCTTTTGGAGCCAGTTCATCCCGGGCAAAGCCGTTGAGGGTATCGCGGATGAGCTCCTGCTCTTCGGTCAGTTCAAAAGAAATCATAGTGGTGTAATACTCCCTGTTACAGTCATTATTATTGAGGTGTGTTCGAAAAGTGAACACTCGATAGTACACGCAATAATGAAGGGAGAAAAGAGTGTGCTGCGACGGGGGCTATTGGTACCACACCTGGGTGATGAGTAACTCTTTGTTGCCATCGGGGGTTTCGAACAAAATCTCTGTATCGACTGATTTGCCCATTAGCGCCTTGGCCAACGGCGAGTCCATGCTCAGTTTGTTAAGACTTAGGTCAAACTCGTCGGGGCCGACAATGCGGTAATCGGTCTCGACGCCGTCGACATCTTCTACCGTGACCCAGGCGCCAAAAAAGATCTTGTCACGGTTGTCGGGAATGCGCTCGACCACGGTGAGTTGATCTAGCCGGCGGGCTAAAAACCCCACCCGGCTGTCAATTTCACGCAGCCGTCGCTTGCCGTATATATAGTCGCCATTTTCCGAGCGATCACCATTTTTGGCGGCCTCGTGCACGGTGGCGGTAACTTGGGGGCGCTCTACTTTCCACAGCTGATACACCTCTTGGCGCAGGGCTTTTTCACCTTCCGGGGTGATATATAAAGATCCTGGTATGCGGGGTGGACGGTATCGGCCCATAATTGTCTGTGCTCGCGACTATTTTTGCGTAATAAAGGTTGGGTACTAAAGGCGACACAATACGTTAAAAATACCGAGGGAACATAGGTTTCTAGCGGTGACTATTATAAACTGGCATTCTGTATAGTAGAAGTGGCAGTGATAACCGTGAATTTAACCACCGGTAAAGCTGGTGACTGGCCGACAGACAACATTAAAAGGACCTACGTGTACCCACTACTTATTGCCATGGTGTTGTTATTTACCCCGCCGAGTCACGCTCTGGAATTGCAAGGTGACGTTCGGCAGGGGGCACTGGTTATGGGCTTGGCCGCGCCGGGCGCTACGATTACCCTAGACGGGCAGGCGGTATTAGTAGCCGACAATGGACGTTTTGTACTGGGTTTCGATCGTGATGCAGCTGCCTCGGCGCAACTGACGGTGGTTGCGCCCGACGGTGCAACACATAGGCAGACGCTGACGGTGGCGCCGCGGAAGTATAAAATTCAGCGGGTAGAGGGTATTGCCAAAAAGATCATGAGCCCCAGCAGCAAGGCGTTGCAGCAAATTCGACGGGAGTCGGCATTGGTGGGGGCTGCGCGCAAGGTCAGGTTGCAGCGCCAGGATTATGCCGGTCCTTTTAAATGGCCGCTGCAGGGCCCTATTACCGGTGTTTATGGCAGTCAGCGTGTATACAACGGCAAACCCGGTCGCCCCCATTACGGTGTTGATGTGGCCGCGCCCATTGGCACCCCGGTGAGCACGCCGGCGCCGGGGTTGGTGACCCTGGCAGAAGAAGATATGTTTTACAGTGGCGGCACGCTGATTATTGACCATGGCCACGGGGTGTCGTCGACATTGATGCATCTGGACCGAGTGCTGGTTAGTGCGGGTGATGAGGTGGTGCCCGGTGATATTGTCGCCGAAGTTGGGGAGAAGGGGAGGGCGACCGGCCCCCATTTAGACTGGCGCATGAATTGGTTGAAAGCGCGGGTCGACCCGCAGATGCTGGTGCCAGCTATGGCATCTAACTAGTATTGTTAAAGCGTGAGCGCTGCTCACCGTTAATTGAAATATGGAAAGCCATTATGATCGACAAGAATTTACTTAGTATTTTAGTGTGCCCGGTTAGCAAAGCGCCGGTTAGTTACGACCAAGAAAAACAAGAGTTGGTATGCAAGGCAAGCGGCCTGGCCTACCCGGTGCGCGACGATATACCGGTGATGTTAGAGAGTGAGGCACGACAGTTGAGTGCAGAAGAAAAGCTAGCGCTTAGCTAATCGGCGCTGGCCGGTGTTTTCCTATATAATTCACGGCTAGCCCAGCGCCAAAAACAATCGCCAGTACCTAAACCCCAAAACTATTCGGTGGCTTATTGTCACCCTTTTGCAGCAGAGTAAATCATGAAAAGTTCAGCAATCCGGGAAGCATTTTTACAGTTTTTTGAACAGCAGGGGCACAGCCGGGTTGATAGTAGTTCACTGGTGCCCGGCAATGACCCTACGCTGTTGTTCACCAATGCTGGCATGGTGCAGTTTAAAGATGTGTTTACCGGGCAGGACCGACGCAGCTACAGTCGTGCTACCAGTTCGCAGCGCTGTGTACGGGCTGGCGGCAAGCACAACGACCTGGAAAATGTTGGTTACACCGCCCGCCACCACACCTTTTTTGAGATGCTGGGCAACTTCAGTTTTGGCGATTATTTTAAGCGCGAGTCTATTCACTTTGCCTGGGAGTTTTTGACCTCGGCTGACTGGCTCAATCTTCCTGCCGAAAAAATGACCGTTACGGTATACGAAGAAGACGACGAGGCCTACGCGATTTGGAACGACGAAATCGGAGTGCCGGCTGAGCGTATTATTCGTATTGGTGACAAACCGGGTAAAAGATACGAGTCGGATAACTTTTGGGCAATGGGCGATACCGGTCCCTGCGGCCCCTGTAGTGAGATTTTTTACGATCATGGCGCCGATATCTGGGGCGGGCCTCCGGGTAGCCCAGAGGAAGACGGTGACCGTTATATCGAAATTTGGAACAATGTGTTTATGCAGTACAACCGCCTGGCCGACGGTACCATGGAGCCGCTACCAGCGCCCTCGGTAGACACCGGTATGGGCTTGGAGCGCATATCAGCGGTAATGCAGGGGGTGCATAACAACTACGAGATCGACTTGTTCCAGGCGCTGCTGAACGCTGCGGCCAAGGTGCTTAAGCTCAGCGATATTACCGATACGTCGCTGCGGGTTATCGCCGATCACATTCGCTCCTGCGCATTTTTGGTTGTCGACGGAGTGCTGCCCTCTAATGAAGGCCGTGGTTATGTGCTGCGCCGTATTATTCGCCGCGCGGTTAGGCACGGCAACAAGCTCGGTGCAACTGGGGCCTTTTTCCACCAACTGGTAGCCCCGCTGGCGCTGGAGATGGGCGAGGCCTACCCGGATTTGGTGAAACTACAGGCTCAAATTGAAAAAGTATTGCTCACCGAAGAGCAGCAGTTTGCCCGCACTCTGGATCAGGGTATGCGCATTTTAGAGGCTGACCTGGCCGCGCTAAGCGGTGATGAAATACCCGGCGAGGTTATTTTTAAGCTGTACGATACCTACGGTTTCCCCTACGACTTAACCGGTGACATCGCCCGGGAGCGGGGCTTAAGCTTGGATCAGGCGGGTTTTGATCGGGCTATGGACGCCCAGCGACAGCGGGCCCGCAGTGCCAGCAACTTTAAGATGGAGTTGGCCGAGGGCGTGTCTATTGACGGGGTTACCGAATTTTGCGGCTACGACTCTCTGGACCAACAGTGCCAAGTAACGGCGTTATTAAAAGACGGTGCGCCGGTTGCGGCATTGGCCGAGGGCGAGGTTGGCGTAGTGGTATTAGCCAGTACGCCGTTTTACGGTGAGAGTGGCGGTCAGGCTGGAGACAGCGGTGTAATGAGCGCAGGGGATAGACATTTTGACGTGTCGGACACCACCAAGAGTGGCGGCAATCACCTACACCACGGTGTGATGCGTCAAGGTGGTTTGGCGGTAGGTGATAGCGTGACAGTGACGGTAGACGCCCAGGTACGCCGAGCTACAGCGCTGAATCACTCCGCCACTCACTTATTGCACGCTGCGCTGCGGCAAGTGCTGGGCGACCATGTCGCGCAGAAAGGCTCGCTGGTTGATGCGCAAAAACTGCGTTTCGACTTCTCCCATTTTGAGGGGGTGAGCGAGGCTGAGCTGGCCCAGGTAGAGCAGTTGGTGAACCAACAGATTCGCGGCAATAGTGTGGTAGAAACCACAGTGACCGATATGGACAGCGCAAAGGCGTTGGGCGCAACAATGTTGTTTGGTGAGAAATACGGTGATGAGGTTAGGGTGTTGGCCATGGGCGGTGCTTTTTCCATCGAGCTATGTGGCGGTACCCACGTTGGCCGCACCGGTGATATTGGGCTGATGCGTATTACCTCGGAGGCGGGAATCGCTTCGGGGGTGCGCCGTATTGAGGCACTGACCGGAGCTGCAGCCATGCGCCTGTTTGATCAAACCCGACAGCAGTTAAACGATATTGCCGCGTCAGTTAAAGGCAATCGCGACAATGCCGGGGAGAAAGTGGCGCAACTTGTTGAGCAGCACCGCCAGCTAGAAAAGTCACTAGACCAGCTAAAAGCCAAAATGGCGGCGGCTGCGGGCAGCGACTTGGTGTCTCAGGCAGTGGATGTAAACGGCATTAAGGTACTGGCCTGTCAGCTTGAGGGCGCCGATATGAAAACCCTGGATAACACTGTGGCGCAGCTGAAAGACAAGTTGGGTTCGGCGGTAATCATGCTGGCCAGTGTTGACGGCGACAAGATCAATCTTGCCTGCGGTGTTAGTGCCGATTTGCTGGCAGATTATCGGGCCGGCGATTTGATGAAGCATTTCGCGCCACTGGTCGGTGGCAAGGGCGGTGGCAAACCCGATAAGGCTAAGGGTGCTGGCAGCGATGTTGCAGCGCTGGCGGCGGCGTTAGATGGCGTTAAAACATGGGTGGCTGGGAGTTAACCCGGGTTATTTTGCCGCCGGATCGCTTAATGTGATTGTTTATTATAAATACTCCATAATAGTGTGTAAATTACAGTGGAAATAGTGTTTAATTGCGTTTTTAGACCGCAAGGAAATATACACTCGAGTAGCCGAGATACGGGTAGGGTTAGGTAAACGACCAGTAAGTGGCGGCTACACGAATTACGTAGGGAATAGACAGTAAGTAACATGGCTTTAATTGTTCAAAAATTTGGTGGCACCTCCGTTGGTACAGTAGAACGGATAGAGTCAGTCGCCGACAAAATCGCCTCCTTTCGCGCCCAAGGCCACGAAATAGTAGTTGCAGTATCCGCCATGAGCGGTGAAACCAACCGACTTATTGGCCTGGCAAAAGCTATCGAAGAGCACCCAACCCCCCGAGAACTAGACGTATTAGTGTCGACCGGTGAACAGGTGACTATTGCCTTGCTGAGTATGGCGCTAAACAAACGGGGCTGTGAAGCACGCTCTTATACCGGCTCTCAGGTTCGCATTTTAACTGACAGCTCCCATAACAAAGCGCGTATTAAGCAAATAGACGAGCAGAACATACGTAGCGATCTAGACGCCGGTCGCGTAGTGGTGGTTGCGGGCTTCCAGGGTGCCGACGAAGCTGGCAATATCACTACCCTTGGCCGCGGTGGTTCCGATACCACGGCGGTGGCTCTGGCCGCAGCCCTGAGTGCCGACGAGTGCCAAATATATACCGACGTAGACGGTGTATATACTACCGACCCCCGCGTGGTCGACAGCGCTAGACGGCTGGACCGCATTACATTTGAAGAAATGTTGGAAATGGCCAGTTTGGGTTCTAAGGTATTGCAGATTCGGGCAGTAGAATTTGCTGGGAAATATAACGTACCGCTGCGTGTATTACACAGTTTCCAGGATGGCCCTGGCACATTGATAAGCTTAGAGGAAGATGACGCTATGGAGTCGCCCGAAATATCTGGAATCGCCTTTACCCGTGATGAGGCAAAACTGAGTATTCTGGGGGTTCCCGACACGCCGGGTATTGCCTATCTTATACTCGGCCCAGTGAGTGAGGCCAATATAGAAGTTGATGTCATTGTGCAAAATGTCGGTGCAGACAAGACTAATGATATAACGTTTACGGTGCAGCGTAATGATTTGGCTAAAGCCGAGGAGATTTTGCGTAGTACAGCAAAAGAGTTAGGCGCCAGAGAAGTTGTTATAGACAGCAAAATTGCCAAAGTATCGATAGTTGGTGTTGGCATGCGCTCTCATGCTGGCATCGCCAGTAAAATGTTTAAGGCCCTGGCTGACGTTAGTATTAATATTCAGCTGATAACCACTTCAGAAATTAAAATATCTGTTGTTATCGACGAGAAGTTTTTAGAGTTGGGTGTGCGATCACTGCACTCCGCTTTTGGTTTGGATGATTCAACAGCGAAATGCTGATTTAATCATTAGTGCAATATATTTTGGCAGCAGCGTAATTGTGTACGGCCCGCTGGTGGTAATTGTTGTGTAGATAAAGCTACTGATGTAAGCAATGACGTTGAAGGAGAAGTGCCATGTTGATATTGACTCGCAAGATTGGTGAAACTTTGATCATCGGAGACGATGTAAAGGTCACTGTTTTAGGGCTAAAGGGGAATCAGATTCGCATAGGTGTCGATGCGCCTAAATCGGTAGCGGTACATCGCGAAGAAATATATGAGCGTATTCAGGCAGAAAAAAACGCCGATACTGACAATGAAGACGAAATTGATAATATTGGTAACGTATAGCCTAATAACGCTTTGAAATTGCGGTAAGTATGGTATGATGCCGCGCTCAATTGGTAGAGAGACCGCTGGAGTTACCAGGCTAAAAAAACAACAGTTTGTGTGGAGAAGTGGCCGAGTGGCTGAAGGCGTGCCCCTGCTAAGGGTATATCTGGGAAACTGGATCGAGGGTTCGAATCCCTCCTTCTCCGCCATTTTTTAAAATATTATCGCTGATAATATTTTGAAGTGGCAAGACCGAAACCCTTTGTGGTTTCAATGTGTATTAGTTGTTTTGATACGCAAGCAAAAGGTCAATAAGTGCTAGTTACTATTGACTTAAGTCGTACTGATCCTTATAGTGCGCAACCTGTGCGCTCGTAGCTCAGCTGGATAGAGTACTCGGCTACGAACCGAGCGGTCGAAGGTTCGAATCCTTCCGAGCGCACCATATAGAATAGGCCCTTCCGGGAAACTGGAGGGGCTTTTTTTATGCCTGGGTTATTCGCTTGGTTTACTAAACTCACTTTGTTGCATCCACTTCTTGTAATCACTAAATATAAATCTGCCTCGCCCTTTGAGCACTAACAAGGTTTTTACAGAGAGTGTCGTTCACTGGGCGAGTACTCCAGAATACCTAGAGGAAATGTAGGGTTTTGCCGTAACATAGTAAATCGCTCAAGAGGGGGGCACATATGTTTGTTTTCGCCCCGCGCGATATTTATTCCAACAATAAATATCACTTAATGAGCTACTATATCAACCCCACAACAATTCAGATTAGAGGAAAAAATGATAGGCATAAGAATACTCATACTGCTATTTGTTGCTGCCAACTTGCATGCTAAAGAAAACGAAATCGAAGCGCTTTATAGAGCGAACAATATTAGTGGATCGATACTTATTGAATCATCCGATGGGAAAGTTAAATACCAATATAACGTTGATAATAACGAAAGTTTTGTACCTGCTTCAACGTTTAAAATTCCCAATACACTTATTATGTTGGAAGAGGGGGTGATCAACGGCCAGTTTGAAGTAATAAAATGGGATGGCATCGAGCGAGGGTACGCACCGTGGAACAAAGATCAAACACTTAAAAGTGCTTTCCAAATTTCGTGTGTATGGTGCTATCAACGTTATGCAAGGCAACTAGGCGATGAAAAATATCATGCCTATTTACGTAAGTTTGATTATGGCAATCATTTAACCGGTGGTAATGTCGCTCGATTCTGGCTGGATGGGGATTTGAGAGTATCTGTTAAAGACCAAATTACCTTTTTACGAAAAGTAGCAGCGGAAGAGTTGCCCGTTCAAAAGGAGCATCTTAGGATACTCAAAAGTATAATGTTGTCTGATGATCAGAGGCGGTACAAAATTTGGTCTAAAACAGGGTGGTCGGGAAAAGATGGCTGGTATGTTGGCTATCTTGTCGCTGACAATGAAACATGGTTTTTTGCCAATCACATCGAAATAACCAAGAATTCGGATTTGGGCTTTCGAAAAAGCCTAGCGATGGAAACTTTTCGAATTCTAAAACTAATTAACTAGTATGCAACCAGAATGTCAATGGCAAGGCTCTACGCTGTGCAAGGGAACTCTTGTGGCGTTCCGCACCAACCCAATGAGGTACATTTGAATGAACGAGATGTGGTTTAGAGCAGGTGTGATTGTCGTTGCCAGCCTGTTCACTATTTTATTTTGTGTCCTCGTGGTGCCGGCCCTTATCGAAAACCCCGATTTAATTGGAGCATTTGCTGCAGGCTTCGTGAATCCATACGCAAGCGGGTACTCCGCTGACGTGATTGCCTGTTGGGCAGTGCTCGCACTTTGGGTGTGGTTTGAGGCGAAATCGCACGCCATTAAACATGGCTGGGTTTGCTTAGTGCTGGGTATCATACCCGGTGTGGCAGTAGGCTTTGCACTGTACCTTCTCCTGCGCCAGTCGCAACTTAGGGCAAGGGGTTCTCGCAATATGTAAGAAAACCAGCAGCGCACGCTTTCGGGGAAAGTAAAAGCCGCTGCTCGGTGTCCGAACAATGGAGCTGGCTAATCCTTGTGCATATCACCCATCTGGGTGATATCTTCTGGTCACAAGGCTCGATCATTATATCTCGGAGAATAATTAGCTAGGTGATGGATTTATATAGCTAGTCAATTGGAGACAAGGGAAGAGATACAGAGCAGGGAATCTATCAGGACTCCCAGATATCTCGCCGCACAATATGCAAGATACGGTTTTATTGTAGATGTTATAGTGGATGAGAGACATCAGCGTAAGGGGGTCGGTAAGGGGATAATGCATAGAATTCTTGAAAAATGTCATGAGCTCGAATTAGATAGCGTGAATCTGTGTCCTACTGATGGAAAAATTCCATTTTATGAAAGCCTAGGCTTTGTCCCCCAGGGTGAAAAAATGCCCTTGATGAGACTTACCGTCACATAACCGCGGCTGCGGACATATACGGTCGCTTTATTTCAATAATCAGTTTTTACTAGATATACGAGGCATGATCAATGGCAAGCTACCCAGAAGCACTCGACCATATGCTGGCTGCATGGAACGAAGTTGACTCTACTCAAGTTCGTAGTCACCTTGATAAAGCACTGAGTTCAGATATTCGCTTTGTAGACCCGTCTATTGACGTTCATGGTATTAATGGATTTGAACAAAATGTCCATGAAGTAAAGTCTAGGCTGCCAGGTGCCGTCTATACCCGGATCAGTGGAGTAGATTCTCAGCACAATTTTCACCGTTACCACTGGGCGATTCACCAGGACGGTAAGTTACTTCTATCTGGATTCGATGTGACTGAGACAGATGAGAAAGATAGGGTATCTTGTGTCATTGGTTTCTTTGGCGAAGTCCCGGAAAGTTAACGGCCAAATTCTCCACGACAAGTATCATTTAACCTAAAAATGAAACCGCCTAATCCTTGTGTATATCACCCATTCGGGTGATTGCTTTTCCTAGGTTTTCATGTAGGTTGTATTTAGAAGGTTCCAATCGACAGAAATTACAATAAATACATTCTATTTTTATGTTTCCGAGAAAAATAGCTTACATTACTTCTCGGAATAATAGGCATAAAGCTCATATTTAGATTGGGTGCTTCCTGAGATAGTTAGCCGTTGTTCTATGTCTAATAGCGAACTTGTATTCACAGTCAAGGATCAATGGAATTTGAGTGGGTATATTCAGGGCTATTTATCCTGACTCGAATTGGGGGTTAGGTTTGTCTATATTAAAGGCTCTGTGTTTAGCCTCGCCCGTGTTGGTTGTGTATATAATCCGCAGCGACGATTCTATCGATTCAAATACTATTCTATCGAGGTGGGTTGGAATAAAGAAAATTTATCTGGTTGTTCATAGGCTCTGTAGGCTTCGGAGGTTCATTTTAATTGGCGTGAGACGACCTAGCTCGAATTGAGTAGCTTAAACAGAGTATAAAGGAGTATTTATGTCGCAAGTTGATCTTTACTATTCCCAGACACTTCTCGGACATTTCACGATTATTGTTTACGATAAAACCGACCTCATCGCTCATCGAATTCACTGTGTTGATCCTGGTGCCGAGAATGCTCATGGCGGAAAGCTAGCGTGGGCCAAACATAAGATTGCGCAGGTAGCTGGTCTCGCGTCTAGTGAAGTACTGTCTGACATTAAGTCCTCACCCCAAGAGTTCACGCAAAGAATAAATTATGAGACGCCGACTCGGCCGAAGTTGAAGCAGTGGACAGTCTCGGTGAACAATATGGACAAAATGTTGAATTGGGTGCAAGAAATTTTGAAGAATCAGAATAATGGTCACTATGGTAGATACGGCTATGTAATTTACTCAAATAATGTAGAGAACTGTGGTAGCTTTGCAGTTAAATGCCTTCAACAAGCAGGAATAGTTGTGACAGTCCCGTATTTAAAAAGCTGGCTCCCATTACCGTCTCTAATAAAAGGTGACATATAACTCATTAACAAGGCCATCAACCATCGCCACATGGTGGCTGGACAGCCTAAAACACACTTCGTACACGACTGTCATTTATGGCGGCATTTAGTGTCAATTGAAAGTAGCACTGTTACAAATATTGATTTAATTAGACAGGCCTATACAAAGTAGCTAAAAGTACAACAATCCGACAAGTATCAAGCCGGATCAGTAGAGCGGAATTTGGGCTGCGCAGTCACTTTTTATACCTTGGTGCCAAGATTCTCTTGGTTTGGCCAGAAGCCAAACACAGCTGCCCACAAGCGTGCTAGAAGTTAGGGGCATTAAACTGCCGAACAGACCGCCGATCGGAATCGCCGATGCGCTACTTTTTTTGTCTACTCTTACTGTACTTGCAGCGCTCCAATATTGCGCTCACTACCACCGCCGTGGCGATAACGACTATGTTGATTGTGATGTCGGATGTCACTGCGAACAACAAGGGGCGCTAGTGAAGCTAGCAGTCGCCTAGGTTTGGGGCAATTTATCTTTTAGTAAAGCCAGTGCAGCATGGGTCAACAAGCAGACAATAAGTAGTGCGCCGACAAACGCCAGGCCGAAGCCAATTGCGCCTAGAACATTACTGGCACCTAGCGGGTTATCGCCAAAACTTAGCGCTCGGCTGGCCGCGGCATTGCCAAACCAATAAAAGGCGGTATTGGCCCAGGCAATGTAGATAAACCCGTACACGTTGAACTTACGCATTTTTTCACTTAAGGGAATCAGCGGTAGCGCCAGCGCGACGCCAATAACCAACAGGCCGTTTGTTAGCCCGCCGGCATGCGCCCGGGCCCAGCCATCGGCACTGCCGTAATAGGGCATTTCGATAATTTTCCCCGGATAGAGCTCCAGGCCGCCAATCAGTCCAAAACCCAACATAAAACCTGCGAGCATACTGATCATAATGACCAAGAAGGCATTGCCGATCATTAGTTTTTGATATCTTTCCATTGTACTTTTCTCCTTATTATTTTGCGCTGTCCCGGTAGCCCCGAAAGCTTGCGGTTACTTAGTAGCTGCTGAATGCCAGTCTTGCCGCATCTTTCGAATACGAACTGCGAGCCTGAATTGCCATACTCTATTTGTTTCAGGTAGAGAGTAGTGGGCCGAAGCAAAAAAGGAAATAGCTATGAGTACTAAAAACTGATTACCTAATATAGTAGCCGGCGCCATGACTATGGTCTTCGCCGATGTTATGACGACAGCATAAGCGGCATAGGTGGGGATTAGCAGCGGCAGGTCGGTCGATGCCGGTCATTCAATTAATTGTCAGCACTTTCTTCAGATTGTTGACGACCAACTGAATACGCGGCAGTGACTTTTGCTCATGCCGACAGACAATATAAAATGAGATTGCGGGCAGATGAATATCCAAAGGTAGTTCTATTAGTCCACCTGTTTGTAGCTTTGAGGCAACCAATAAGCGCGGTAAGAAGCTAATGCCATAACCCTGCATCAACAAATCAATCATGCTACCGATATCGCTAACACGTATAGCTGTTAGCTCACTTAGGTTGACACCCAGCAAACGTGAAATTTTGTGTGTGCCGGGGCCGCCCATGTGGGTATTTGGCGTAACAAACTGATGGTCTAGCAAATCTTGCGCTGTTACCGGTAGTTGGCGTCCTGCCATATAACCAGGGGATGCCACTGCGATCACGGGGCTGCTAGAGGCTTCTTCCTCAACGATGCCCGATTGCTCAGTTGACCGCAATCGAACAGCTACATCGGTACGGTCTTCAAACAAGTCCACATAGCGATCGGAAAATTCGATGTCGAGAGTTAGGCCGACATAATCTCGTGTGAGTTTCGCCAAAGGGTCCAATAGTAATAGTTTACCCAGTGCAGGGGGCAGGGAGATTCTCACTAGCCCCTGTGGGAGCGCGACTTGCTCTGTTACGGAACTCTCGGCTGCCTGCAATTGGCGCAGCGCGTCTTTAACTTGCTCGGCGTATCGCAACCCTGTCTCTGTCGCATGTACCCGACGTGTTGTCCTCGACAGCAACGTTTGGCCGCCCAAGCGATGCTCCAGTTGGCGGATGCGCCTACTGACAGAGGATTGACTAATCCCCAGCTGGGTGGCGGCCTCACTGAAGCTGCCGCACTCAAGGACTGCCAGCAGTGTTTTGGCTTCGATAAAGGATTCTTGGCTCATTTATTCATAAAACGCATAACTCATATCGTTATCGTCATTATGACCGGGAATGTTAACGTTCGCATCCCTTTTTGACAGATCAATGGAGACAAGAATGAAAGTAGGTACTGTAACCGCGCCGTTATTAAACGGTATCGCCGGGAAGTTGGAGCAGCTCGGTTTTGACGCCGTTTTGCTAAGTGATTCGCAAAACCGTGCTCCAGAGGTATGGACCGCTTTGGGAGCCGCAAGTTGTGAAACTAGCACCGCTTTACTGGGGCCAGGTATTACCAATACTGTGACACGTGACCCAGCTGTTATAGCGGCGGCGGCTACTACCTTGCAAATGTTGTCCGCAGGACGGGCCATTTTGCCGATAGGACGGGGAGACTCAGCGGCCATGTTCTGCGGAAGCCAGCCGGCCAAGGTCGCTGAGTTCGAATTAGCAGCGCAACAAATCCGTGACTATTTACACCACTTTAATGCCGATAGAGCCGGTTATCAAAGTAACATGGATTGGTTGGCAATCGCAGCCGAGCACGGCCCCGTGCCCATTGAAATTATCCCGTCGGGCCCGCGTATGACTGAGGTGGCGGCTCGCACTGCCGACCGAATTTCATTTGCTGTTGGCGCCGACCCAGAATATATTGCCCAGTTTCGAGACCATGCAAAGCAAGCCGCACTAGACGCTGGCCGTGATCCTGCAAAACTCAAATTTGGCGTGTGGCTTAATGTAGTGGTGCACCCCGATCGTGCAGTGGCACTCGAAGCTGTGCGCTCATCGACTGGGGTTTGGGCAAGGTTTTCTACCCACCGGAAAGACAAGCACAATTTACCTAAACCGCTGCGGGATGTTGTAGAGCACCTAAAAAACTACGATAAAACCCAGTGGGCTCAACAAGGTGCCACCACCGAAGCAATGATGCCGACTGAATTTGTTGATTGGTTTGCAATCGCTGGTAACGTAGATTATTGCCGTGAACGATTGAAAAAGATTGCGGCATTGGATTTGGACTATTGTTATATTGTACCGGGTAACCTGGGATTTGCCGACGCGGTTGGAGAAGCATCGATACGATCTTTTGCAAAAGACCTGTTGCCAGGGCTTCAAGGTAGCTACTAGCGGCTGTGTGGCTAGTGTCATCAATCGGAGCCAAACTCCTGCGAGAATGGTTCTGATAGCATAGCCCGGTTCTACCGCTTAACACTCATCTAATACCTACCGTTTTTATATAGATGAAATTGCTCTGCTATGTTGACGGTGCAACAGCTGAATAGGTATTGTTGCGGTAAATAATGGGTACTGCCTTGGCAGCTGATTGCTGTATCGTAATCCTGTAATAATGACTCAGCACAAAATAGTAATGTCACTAGTAAGCCCCGTTAGAATGGAAAACACTGTTTACACTTGAGCGGTGGAAGACTATTAATAATTGACGTGATGCTGTCGGTGGAGGAGCAAAGTAAATGAATGTTTTTGTAACAGGTGGAACCGGTTTTCTTGGGGAGCGGCTAATACGCTCTTTGCTATCAACAACTGAGCATAGGGTCTGTGCATTGGCGCGCAGTGAACGCTCGGCGGCGAACTTATTACGCTTAGGTGTCGAACCGATTAGGGCCGATTTAACCGACGCGGCGGCGTTAAAAGAGGCGCTGGCCGACCGACCCATTGATATCGTTTTTCATTTGGCTGCAGAAATCGCTTCCCAGCGCAGTAAATCGAAACTACATGCAGCTAATATCGATGGAACGCAGTATTTGTTCGATGCTGTCAAAGATGTGCCGTCGCTTAAGAAATTCGTTTTTGTTAGCACGGTTGTCACCGGTGAGGCGAACGGCGCTCTGCTTGAAGAACATCGACCATTAACAGTTGCTACAAAGTACGGGCGGTCTAAGCAATGGGGAGAAAAGATGTTGTTAGAAGCATACCAGAATGACGATTTTCCCAGTGTGATTGTGCGCCCATGCCATATTTACGGTGAAGAGGGCTGGTTTGGCGATGTCATCTCGCGGGTAGAAAAAGGTCAAATGCGAATACCGGGTAACGGTAAAAACTGGTGGGATGTCGTTCATGTTGATGATGTGACAAGCGCACTGATTAGAGTAATGGAGCACGCTGATACAGGGGAGATATTCCATGTATGCGACGGTTATCCGGTTACGATGGGGGAGTTTGTCGCAGCAACGGCGCGCTTGGCCAAGGTCCGGGTGCCGGGAAGCATTCCACGTTGGCTGGCAAATATCGTTTTGGGTAAGGACACTGTGACCAGCGTGGTACGCTCAGCTAAAACATCAAATGCCAAGTTAAAAGGGCTGGGGTGGCAGCCTAACTACCCGGATTACCACTCGGGGTTGGCACAAACCTTCGCTATGCGTAAGGCGCAATAAAGCTAAAAATGCGGCCAAACATACAAAGCTAACGGGTATGGTCAGTGGTTGCGATAAGTGGCAAACGCTGACTAAAAAGGTATTCATGTTACTGCGGGCACTTAAATGCCTGCGGAATTGGTGCAATAGTGATCCGGAAACATCAATCGCTAACTGTAAAAGACTGAGGCGCAAGTTAGTTATACAGTGACTCAGCGGTATTTATTGCCTAGAAATTCTACAGTTTTGTCTGTGAATAGTTTTACACATTAACCGTGGGCAGACTTGTGGATAAGCTTGGGTAAACTATCTGTAGCCCTTGTAGTGTATGACCTGTAGTCCTGCGATCAACAAATGATCAGCGCTGTTAATAGGCGCTAAATACGTACAAATTTGAATCATACTGGCTGTTTTTGATACGGCAAAAAATGTTATCCACATTAGCGCGTTGGTCTATCTGTTAGTAACTGCAGGGACAGGATCGCAGGGCCTGTTGGTGTCGGCTACTGCGACGATGTTGATGCTCTGTTTTTTGCGGAACACTGAGCAGGGTTACCACAACCAATGGTTGTAGTCGACAGACAATAGACACGGTGAGTTATGCTGGCTGCATTAGTAAGCTTGCCTGCACAAAGGGCAGCAACTGCCTAGGGGCTGGAGTCAGGTTAGGCGTCAGTATGAATGACTTGCCTAAGTGAGTTCAGTTACGCGGTTTGGATTTACTGCCACCGCGGATAAAAACACGGATGCCAGAATCAATGGTGCTTCTATAGTGTCGGCATGAGGCACCAAAATCGTCGCCTGCTTCGGCCTCGGGTTATTGGGCGGGGCGGATGAAAATAAAACTCCATTACAATAGCAACAGTTCTCTGACTCCGTACACGGGCCGCCTTGGCGTAAAGCTACTGAGCAGTGCGATTACCAAATAGAGAAATTTTTCCATTTTCCGGTCCCTCAGGCTGGGATAGATGGTGAGTGGCTGCTGCACTTTGAAACACGCGGGCTTATTTGTTAGCGGCGATACTTGGAAAAGGTGTGAATCGGTGTTTAGTTTCTGCAACCTATATAGTCAGTATCTGTAGTATTGCATTGCGCGTTAGCTGGCACCAGTGTCCAATTGTTAGTTAAATGGTTGAAAAACAAGCAATAGCGCAGGTGTTAGTGTGTTTATTGAGCGCTTTTAAATTATTGTTGAATTTAAGTGATATAGCGCTTGCGCGGCCAAGCTTTCTACGTATAATGCGCGCTCTCTCACCGGGGAACACCGGCGAGAGTGGCACAACCTTTTAACAAGATCTTGAACGTAAAGAAACTTAAAAAAAGGCTTGCCAGGAAGCGAAAGAGCTGTATAATTCGCTTCCCTTATCGGGGCTAAGACATTGTCTTTAACCGATAATTTAGATGTAGGACTCAACAGCCCCGGCGGCGTTGATAGATCTTTAACA
>Ga0105355_10001468_pt1 | contig 21669 bp, 13 predicted proteins | sample GOMGulsemesocosm_2_FD_83508 | JGI IMG/M metagenome (GOLD analysis project Ga0105355, IMG submission 83508) | Methane-oxidizing microbial communities from mesocosms in the Gulf of Mexico - GOM9C Gulf of Mexico | ecosystem: Environmental > Aquatic > Marine > Cold seeps | place: Gulf of Mexico...
AAATGGATATGCGTGAATTTTTTGAGCAACACAATGCTGAAAGTTTAGCGCAAATAATAGAGAGAATGTTAGAAGCCGTTCGCAAAGGTTATTGGCAAGCAGATGCACAAACAACAGAAAAGATGGTGCAAACTTATACTGAGATTGCCAGTCAATTTGATGTTGCTACTGATAATGAGAAATTTAGCGACTATGTAGATGACCAAGCCATAGGTTTCGGTTTAACATCATTAACACAGGCTTTAGCTCAAACTCCTGCGAAAGTTGTTGAACCATTAACTAAGCAAAAAACTAAACGATCTACTGAGCAAATTACAGGGCAAAAACTAGAACAGCAAGCACAAGCAGAGCCTTTAGAAACGGACTATTCAGCTTTATATTGGCTTGGATTTATCTTCTTAGTTGGCTTCACCAGTAACTTTGTTAGACCAGCTAAGCCTGTTCAAATTACTACTGAACAACGACTTAAAGAAGTAGCTTAGTTAATTCAGCCAAACATTAATAAAATAATCCGAGATTGAACTATTGATGTTTGGCTCTTAAAAAATTACTTATTTCATTATCGCAAGGTTTTTAGCTGTGCATAATATGCATAAATAGAGTGTCAGCCATAACAAACTGCCACCGCCACCACCGGATTTTTTTGCTGGAGGAGGAGGTGGAGGTGGCACATCATTAATAGTAATAGATACTTCACTACTATCGGCTAAGTGGCCATCATTAACCGTCACTGAAAATGTTAATTCTATAGTTGAGCTCACCATGGGGGCAGTAAATGTTGGAGTGGCACTACTACGATCACTTAACGTTACTGTGGTACCATCGGTTTGACTCCATTCAAAGCCAAGAGTATCTCCATCTGGATCACTGCTTTGTGAAGCGTCTAAGTTAACATTTATCCCTTCATTTACTGTTTGGTTTGAACCTGCATTGGCAATAGGTGTTTTATTCGGCTCTAATGACATTTTATATACTGTGCCACTTGTTCCTGAGGGAAGTCCGCTACTATTAGCTAAAGCATAAAGCTCTCCTTGAATGTCTTGAGCAAAACCTAAAACGGCACCAATATCTATTGCATCAACATGTTGAAATTCAGAAATAGTATTTTCATTATTGATATAAAATAAACGGCCATTATAATCACCGAAAACATAGTGCCCAGACATCTCAGGGTAATTACTGCCACGGTAGACAAAGCCACCAATTATAGCTACACCTTCATCATGGTCATATTCAACAATGGGATCTATAGTCCCCATGGCATCTGTTTGCTGAAAAACATAGCCATCATTATTACCATTAGCAAAGAAACCAAAACTTCCTTCTCTGATATTCCAACCATAATTTCCACCTGAGCTTATTACATTGACTTCTTCAATATCATTTTGACCAACATCCGCGGCATATAAAGTGCCAGTTTGGCTATCAAAAGAGAGCCGGTATGGATTTCTCAAACCATAGGCGTAGATTTCATCAAGACTATCTGTTTGGGTAAAAGGGTTGTTTTCAGGAATGCCATATGCACCATTGTTGCTATTATCACCTAGTGGATCTATCCTAATAATGGTTCCTAACAGGTTATTAGTATTTTGGCCATTGCCGGTTTCTCCATGACCAACCATTGGAGAATTGATAAAATCTTGTCCATCTAAATCATCAGCTCCACCGCCATCACCTATAGCAATATAAAGCAGACCATTAGTGTCAAATGCAATTGCACCACCGTTATGATTAAACTGTGGCTCATCAATTCTTAATAACTCACGTGCTGAATTCTCTATCATTATAATACCGGTACTACCACCAATGCTTGCCTGCCATTCGGTTAATACACCTTGATGATTTGCTGAAACACCACTTGGCATAGTGGTAAAGTCAGCATTACCACTAGTTGGTTGGGAACTATAGGTATAGAACTTATTATTGCTGGCAAATTGCGGATGAAAAGCTAAACCTAACAGCCCTCGTTCATCAAAACCACCAAACTCAGGGATACCAATCGGGACTAGAAGTGAAGATAAGTCGATGAGTAAGCTTTTATTGCCATTATTAAGATCTATTGACCAAATACTCCCTGGCTGATCAATAACAAATAGGTAATCATTTACTGACGGGGCGGCTACCCCCCAAAGTGGTGCAGTAAACCCCTGACTAAATGCCGTTAATTTTAATTTTAAACCACCACTAAAAATGGGTAATGGTAACGGGTCTTCAAGTTCAATAGGATCATCTGGAGGTGGTACATCGGTTAAAGCCGTAAAACTAAAATCGTCAAAAACGGCATAACTTGAGGTATTATTGATTAATTCCATACGGCTTATGCCCTCAGTTGAGGTAATTGATATTTCTTGCCATGAGGTTGTCGCGCTATAAGAATCAACTAAGTTATTATTGATGTCATAAATGTTTACCATAGCACCCACTGCAGCCGATTGTGCTTTTAAGAAAACGTTTATCTGTTCTGCGACTGTTTCAAAACTAACTGTCGCGGTATTATTTTCCACCATAAAAGCTTGTGAGCCAGAATGATATAAGGAGGCAATACCAGCAAATTTAGCTTCACCGTTGGTAAAAGTCACTGTTTTTGGTGAGGTTCCAAGGGTGAATGAACCACTGGTATTGGTGGTTTCAAAACTAGTAGTTACATCTGCAGCTAGAGACTTTGTATTGAATAAAAGCAGTAGACAGGTAAAAAGAAAAATAAGTAATCGAAGGGGGGGGAGGGCTGAATTTTGATAAAATAATACATTGTTCATGGTGTACTCCAATAACAACAATATTGTTTAATAATAGACCAGTTTTGTTACTTTATATTTCAGTAATTCATTTTATTTTTTTATAAAAATATTTGCTTAGTTGTATTACTTTAAGTCAAATGGTTAAGAGTTTTATTTAACAGTGGCAACAGAGTCTTTATCTAGCCTTATAAAACTCTGTTACTAAATAAAAAGTTTTTGTTTGGTTTTTAGGTAATAAATTGATTTCTTTATAGATTTAGCTCAAGCATAATTTCTTTAATACACATTTTAAAAATTTTTGCGATAGCAAATGCAAGCTGTAAAGAGGGATCATGCTTGTGACACACTATGGCATTTATAGCTTGTCGAGAAACACCCAAGTGATTAGTTAAAACTTCTTGAGACTAATCTCCCTCGGCACTTAATACTTTGATTCTATTTTTCATGATTATCCACCATCAACATGCCATAAGAAGGGGCGTAATACCAACAATACCAGTGATCCATAAAAAGGCTTCGCCAGTTAATCGCTGCATATATTCATCCATAGCAAGAAACCGTTTACGTTAAAGCAACAGCGCTAAAATTAAGGGCAATACAGGCATTAAAGCGACAAATAATTATACAGCCAACAGCTTTCAGCTGATTAATTGTTATCAAAAAGTCTGATTAAGACGTCGTGCTTATTTACTTTAATCTACTCGAGTTAAAGCTAAGTGAAATATATGCTTAATCTATTCATAGCAATATTATTTTTCAGTATTTTATTGTAGGATATTGAGCAACAGGATACCTCGACCTAATGGAAAAGATATGAAAAACACCGCGTTAGTCCTACTGTGCATTGCTATGTTTGGTTGTAGTGAGCAATCTCCAGAAAATCATTTGTTATCTGCCAAGCAGCATTTAGAGAAGCAAGAGGTTAAATCGGCAATTATTGAGCTGAAAAATGCGATTAAACAAAACCCTAATTTAGCCGAGGCTCGATTTTTATTAGGTAAGGCTTATATAGGTGCTAAACAATATCTAAATGCAGAAAAAGAATTATCACGTGCGTTAGATTTAAAGTATCCGATCAATAAAGTGGTGCCATTGTTATCTTTGGCATACCAAAAAACTAAGTCAGATGTTGCATTAATAGAGCTTTCCCATAAAGAGAAAGATTATACTGCAGAACAAGCAGTTGAAATTGCCTTTTATAAATTACAAGCCTTGATGAGACTAGATCAAAAAGAAAAGTCACAAGGATTGATTAAAGAAATTCAAGGTTATGATACTGAATCGCCTTTTAAACAACTTACTTTAGTTTATGCGCTATTGTTGCGAAATAATGTAGAAGCGGCACAAGCTCAACTGGCAAGTATTATTGAACAGCATCCCGAGCAGCCAGATACGTTGAAATTACAAGCCTTTTTATACGCTAAAACAGAGCAGTTGAATAAGTCGGCGGATACTTATCTTAAGTATTTAACGCTTTACCCTGAAGATGCAGAAATCACGTTTGCTACTGCCCGTGTATTAACCGATGTTAATCGCAGTGCTGAAGCAGAGCCTTTAATTGATATGTTATTAAAAGTGAGTGACCGTAACTCCTTATTAAATCAATTAAAAGGAATTGCTCGATATACAGCTAAAGACCATGAGCAAGCATTGCTTTATACCGAAAAAGCCATAGAAGCACGCACAGAAGACCCTGCTCTACGATTAATTGCTGGTTACAGTGCGTATTTTCTTAATGATTATGAAAGTGCTCATAAACACTTATCGATAATTGCGGGTAAATTACCACCTTCACATGATGGTTTAAGAGTGCTTGCCACTAGTCAATTACAGCTAGGTTTAAATCTTGAGGCAGGCACTACTATTGAGCAGCTTGATGATATTTCAAGCAAAGATAATTCCCTCATTTCAAGTGTTGGCTTAGCCTTAATGAAAAGTGGTGAAGTAGCTAAAGCAAGAGATTTGCTTGATAAAGTGAGTGCTGAGGATGCTACTACCGCTGAGGATTTAGCGCGCTTAGGTTTATTACAACTGTCGCTTAATGACGTGACAGGCATTGCGAATTTAGAATTATCTTTAGATAAAAAACCTAATGAAGCAATGACTAAAACTACCTTAGCAACTGCCTACTTAACCACGGGAAAAATCAAAAAAGCTTTAGCATTAGCAGACAGCTGGAAAAAGGCGGATGCTAAAGATCCTGCCGCTTTTATGTTAGCGGGTTTAGCTTATGCTAATGATAAAGAGTTTGAGAAAGCCAAAGCACAATTTACTGAGTTGTTAGTGATTAACCCTAAGCATCAACAAGCACAGTTAGCTTTAGTGCAGCTTTTGTTTCAGCAGGGCGAATTTACTCAAGCCAAAAAAGTGATTGATGATTTATTGGCAGAGCAAGCGGATTTTGTTCCTGCACTCATTAAACTTTATCTTTTTGATAAACAAAATGGCACATTACAAAATGCGATTAAAGTTATTGAGCAGCAATATTTAGCGGATAAAAAGGCTCGGCAATTAAGTTTATTGTGGAGTAAAGTTTTATTGTCTCAGCAAAAAATGGATGAAGCTATTGCCGTTTTGGAAAACATCGCAGTGGATAAAGATTTACCTGAAACTTTTTTGAAAACTTTGGGCAATGCTTATATTTCATCACGAGCAAATAAAAAAGCCGAACTACATTATCAAAAGTGGTTAACCTTATATCCAAACAGTAAAGATGGCACTATCGGTTATTTAATGATTTTAGATAACCAAAGAGAATATCAAAAAGCCTTAACCTTAACTCAATCGTACTTAAGTAAAAAACAGGGGGATGTACAGATTAGTCTGTTAAGAGTGCATTTTTTACTATCTACGAGTGATTACGCTGCAGCTGAAGCATTATTACTAAAATTACCTGAACAAGCGCAATCGTTAGCGTTTGCTAAAGGTTTATTAGGACAAATTCAATTTAAGAAAAAACAATATGGAAAAGCGGTTACTAACTTAAAAACAGCGTATCAAGACATTCAATCTTCGCGTAATGTTAGATTGCTTTACATGTCTTTATTTGGGGATAATAAAGCTCAGCAGGGATATGAATTTGTTGCCGCGCATGTTCAGCAAAAACCAACTGATTTAGCTAGCATCATGTTTCTAGCTAACTTACAGTTAAAAACTAATACAGATGATGCGATTGTGAGTTACGAGAAAGCATTAACGCTTTCTTCTAAAAACTTTGTTGCTTTAAACAATCTAGCTTATTTTTACCTAGAAAAAAATCAATTAGATAACGCACTTGATAAAGGGTTGAAAGCCCTTGAAGTACGCCCTGATATGCCTGACGTGCTTGATACGGTAGGTCGTATTTATATTGCAAGAAAAGATTATGATAATGCATTGAAATACCATTCTAAAGCCGTGAGTGGTGGTGAAGTTTCAGAAGAAATTTATTTGAACTATGTTGAGTCTCTCTTGCTTGCAGACAAAAAGGTGTTAGCTAAGCGAAAATTGAATCAACGTAGCTATAAATTAAAAGAGTCTTTAACAAAGGTAGCTCTATTGAAAAAAAGTTACCAACTTTAATACCAACTTAGGCGCTGTAAAGCATTACAGCGCTGTTTTCTTGCCTCAATCCCTGTTAACAACCACTGCCTTTTAAAATAATACAGCCTTCATAAAAATAGTTGTTTTCTAAAATTTATTACCTCAAATAACATTGCAAATGATAATTGTTATTATTTGTATTGACGGTTAATTTAACTTTGTTTATTATGCCTGTCATGCAAATGATATTGATTCGTATTTACATTAATAAGGTAAGAAATGAAAGCTAACTCGATTTCCAAAATTACAACAGCACTACTTTTAGCATGTGCATTAACTGCTTGTGTCGATGATGGTGATGATGGCGCGCAAGGCGCGGCAGGCATTGATGGTGCTCCTGGTACTGCTGGCACAGATGGTAATGGTAACTATGTTACCCGTACTGACGTTATTATCACGAATGCGAATATCGCCTATGCGGCATATTCTGATTCGCTTTTTGCTGCAATGAGTTTACGTGACTCGTTAGCTGTTTTTGTTGACGCTCCCACCGAAGCAAACTTTGTAGCAGCAAAAGAGTCGTGGCTTGCTTCACGTGAACCTTATGGTCAAACAGAGGTTTACCGTTTTCGTGGAGGTCCTATTGATACTAATGCTGATGGCAGTGAAGGAGGTGTGGAAGGCGCTATAAACGCTTGGCCTCTTGGTGAAGCTGTCATTGATTATGTTGCAGGACAAGTTGATGGTGATGATGGAATAGCCACTTTAGAGGGCACGAATGTTATTGCTGGTACAGCAACAATTAATCAAATGTTATTGACAAGTTTATTCGAAAAAAATGGCGATGCAGATGTTACTACTGGTTATCATGCGATTGAGTTTCTCCTATGGGGACAAGATTTAAATGCTGATCTTACTGGTGCAGGTATTCGCGACAATACTCCAGGTCAACGTCCAATCAGTGATTACGCTCTTGATGGAGCGTGTACTTCAGGTGAAGGCAATATAACTACTCCGGTGACATGCCAGCGTCGTGGTCAATATTTATTGGTTGCTGCGGACATTCTAGTACAAGACTTAACTACCGTGGTTAACGCTTGGGAGCCACAAACAGGTGAACATTATAAGAGTTTTGTTGCAGGAGGAGATGATTCACTAGGTGTTATTCTTGAAGGTATGGGGCGTTTAAGTTACGGCGAATTAGGCAGTGAACGTATCAATATAGCTTTAATTAATAACTCACAAGAAGATGAACACTCCTGTTTTAGTGATAACACTCATCGTGACATTTTCCTAAATGCTAAGGGCGTACAAAATGCATACAATGCCCAATATACACGTATTGATGGTGAAGTGATTGAAGGTGCGTCAATTTATGATTTGCTAGTGACAGAAGGCGAACAAGAGCTAGCGAATAAACTACGTGGCTCATTGGAAGCAACAATGTCTGCTGCAGCTGTTATTGATACCAAAGCAAAAACCGGTATGCCATTTGATGTATTAACCGCAACAGATATTGAACAACCTAATGTTGTTGCCGTGATTGCTGGTTTGGTTGCTCAAACAGATGACATTGAACAAGTGATTGAAGCGCTTGGTGTTACTGCTGGCGATTTAAGGCAGGACGGTAGTACAGATATCGAATAGAAAATCTAACAACTCCCCATTTCACTATGGGCTCTTAGGAGCCCATTTTCAGTTTGTGCAAAAGTTAAAAATTAAAGGTTTTTCAGGGTGAAGCAGTTAATCTATAAAGTTATTCAAGTCACAGTTATTATCGGTAGTTTGTCATCTTGTGGTGGGAGTAGTAAAAAAGCACCTCCCATTGTTATTGAGCCACCGATCCCACCAGCACCAACTCTCGATCATAGTGGTTTAACTCCAATGACGGCTGATATTATTTTAGCTCAAGAATATTTAGCCGGTGGAGAAGCGACAGTATTTGTTGATAATGAAAATGCTTTTGGTACTCGTCCCAGAATGATTAAAGAAAATTTCAAGCAAGATGGATTTTTTACAGCTGGGGACCATTTATTTCGCACGAAGCATACAGATATTGGACCTTTGCTGAATAATCCTGTCTGCCAAAATTGTCACATTAGTGATGGGCGAGGGAAGTTACCTTCTTCCCCTGAACAGCCTATGTTAACTATGTTACTCAAACTAGCCGATGAAACGGGCATAGCAGACCCAATTTATGGTGATCAACTACAGCCTTTTGCAGTGCAAAGCTTTGATGGGGGAGATATAAATTTAGGTTTGGCCGTTTACGATGGATCGTTAAATGGTAATGAGTTGGTGGGTGAAGCTACGCCTTATATCCAATATGAAATAATCTCAGGCGTATACCCTGACGGCAATACCTTTGAATTACGTTCACCTATTTATAGAATAAAAAACCTCAGTTTTGGCGATTTTACCGACAACATACGTTTTTCTCCTAGGCTGGCGCCGGGAATATTTGGCGTGGGTTTATTAGAAGCTATCCCACAAGAAAATATCATTGCTTTGGTTGATGGCGATGATCATGATAATGACGGCATTTCTGGTCGTGCCTCTATGGTTACGGATGCAATTAATGGAGAGCAAACATTAGGTCGCTTTGCTTATAAAGCACAAAATCCATCGGTATTACAGCAAGTCGCTGGTGCTTATCAAGGCGATATGGGTATTACAACAAGTGTTTTTAATGAGGAGCCATGTACTGAGCAACAATTATCATGTGATTTTATTGCTGAGCAAGAGATAAAAGTGGCAGCTGCTACTGATGTTAGTGATAAAGAATTAGCATTAGTAGAATTTTACAATCGTGTTTTAGGTGTACCAGCAAGACGCGGTTATGACGAGAATAACGAACAATGGGAGGATAATATAACGACTGGTCGCAAATTATTCTTTGAATCAAATTGCATAGGTTGTCATACCCCAAGACATGTGACAGGTGAAGCTGCAGGTAGCGTACTGGGTGAACTCACTTTGTTATCATTGGAGCCAAATGCACAACCTATCGCTCTTTTGTCTGAGCAAACCATTTTTCCTTATACTGATTTATTGCTACATGATATGGGAGGGGCTTGTGCGGTAACTCGTGAAACGATTGATGGGCAAATGTGCAGTGGTGGTGCTCAATGTGAATATGTACAACGCTGTCAAGGATTAGCTGATGACCTCATTCAAGGCAATGCCTCCGGTACTGAATGGAAAACACCACCATTATGGGGCATAGGGTTAGTACAAACAGTTAATCCACAAGCAACGTTTTTACATGATGGTCGTGCCAGAACAATAGAGGAAGCAATCCTTTGGCATGATGGTGAAGCCTCAAACAGTAAAAACAATTTTATGCAGTTATCTCAAACTGAACGTCAGCAACTATTATCATTTGTTGAGTCGTTATGATGTTAATGATGAGATCTATCTTTGTCGCCTTTATATTATTCCTCGTCGGATGCTCTGATAACAGCGTGCCTGATTTTCAGAAGAGTGAATTGTCTCCCGGCGGCACCATGACAGTAAAACGACTACAAAACCAAAGTTATATTCATCCTGGCGCCGTTGTTACTGGCATGCAAAAGTTAAATTTTTGGACAGGCTTTTCATTCTTTAGAGACCCTTGGGTTATTGCTCCCAGCTCAACTAAATCACGAGATGGATTAGGGCCATTATTTAATACTCGTTCGTGTATCAGTTGCCACGATGCTGGCAGTAGGGGGCCAATGGCTAAAGTTGGTGAAAGTATGCCATCTTCTTTAGTGATTAAGTTAGGATTGCGAGATCGACTTTTTAAAGAAACTCCTCAAGTAACCGAGAAGCCGGAAGTACTACCTAGCTATGATCCAAATTATGGTGATCAAATTCAGCCACGCGGTATCCTATTTAGACATCCAAAGCTAGCACATGCTCCTCAAGGAGAAGCAAAGTTAAACTTATCTTACCAAACCATTGAGGGTAATTATGCTGATGGTAGTGTTTATCAATTAAGTCAACCCCATTACCAATTAACACAGTTAGCCTATGGTGAGTTAGCCGAAAATATTGGCTTAACCCCTCGTTTTGCGCCAAATATTTTTGGTGCCGGTTTACTTGATGCTATTCATGTCGACGATTTACTTGCGCAAGAAGATATACAAGATAAGAATCGTGATGGTATTTCAGCTAAATATAACCGTGTTTTAAATAGAGAAACAGGAGCTTTAGGTATAGGCCGTTTTTCACTAAAAGCTAAGCACCCCACTTTAGCACAGCAAATAGCAGCAGCATTTCGTAATGATATTGGCATCACCAACCGTTTTTTTCCAACGGAAGCATGCACAGCCGCACAAGTTATTTGTAAGCAAACTGCACAATTAGGTCATTCAGTAAATGATGCTGGTGACGGTCAAACTGAGTTTGAGATTTCCAACAGATTATTTGAGTTAGTAGTGACATTTAATCAGCTTTTAGGAGTGCCACCAGCAAGAAACTTAACTGATAAGACAGTACAGCAAGGTCGTGATTATTTCTATCAATTAGGTTGCCAAAAATGTCATACACCGAGTTATCAAACTGATAAAGATTATCCTGTTACTGAGTTAGCGGATCAAACTATATGGCCTTATAGCGACTTAGCTTTGCATGATATGGGGGCAATGCTAGCGGACAATGTCAGAGAAGATGATGCCAGTGGCCGTGAATGGCGCACAGCACCTTTATGGGGTATAGGCTTGCAACAATCCACGACAAAACAACAACGTTTTTTACATGATGGACGCGCGCGTAGTATTAGTGAAGCAATTTTGTGGCATGGCGGAGAAGCACAGCAATCTCAGGAAAAGTTTAAGCAATTAAGTGTAAAGCAAAGATCAGCATTACTAAGTTTTTTAATGGCAATTTAGTAAACAATTTTTATGAGTATGTTTAAGGAATGATGATGAAAAAAATCAAGTTAGTGAAGACATTTAACCAGAAGGTAATACTGGCAAGTTTGCTAGGGTTAAGTGTTTTATTTGGTGTGGGTTGTGGTGGGGGCGGCGAAAAAAAATCTCTTCCTACTACACCTACTATACCTACAGCACCAACAGGTACGATAGATGATCAGTTTACTTTATGGTTGGCGGATTTAAGCAATAACCTCATCTTACCTAATTATCAAAATCTACAGGCTCAAGCAGAACAGTTTGCCAGTCAAGGAACTGAATTTTGTCAGTTAAATAGTGCAAATCAAGCAAATTTAACTGAGTTGAAAACAGCTTGGGTTGACTTGAATTTAGCATGGCAATCAATTCAATGGTTAAAAATTGGTCCAATATTGGAACATAATCGAAACTTTAGAATACAACTATGGCCTGATAGTCGTGGATATGTGGCTCGTGATATAGAAAAATTCTTATTAACTCAAATCATATTAGATGCTGAAGCAGTCGCCAAGAGTAGTGTGAGTGGTCAAGGAATCCCTGCGCTTGAATATTTACTGTACCCATTAATAAGTGAAAACTCATTAATTAACGCTAGCGATAAAGCTAAGCGGTGTGAAGTGTTGATGGCGATTAGCGATAACTTAGTCAATATCAGTAATGATGTTTTGCAATCTTGGCAAGTGACGGGTGGAAACTATATTGCTCATGTAATTGGTGGTACTGGCGAGTTTACTGGTGTTAAAGATGCAGTTGAAGAAATTGTTACTAACTGGCTTGAGCAAGTTGAGCGAGTGAAAGACGAAAAAATGCTTGAACCGTTAGCGGTAAATGCTCCTGGATTACCTAATACCACTGAATTTCATTTAAGTGAGCAATCGCTAGTTAGTATTCAAACTAACATCGCTTCCTTTAAGCAAATTTATAGTGCGGGTGGTGGTCATGGCTTTGAAAAAATATTAGTTGAATTTTTAGACCAACAATCTATTGCAACGCAAATGAATGACAAAATTAATGCAGCCATATCAACGTCGGAAGCCTTGACAGGATCATATGTAGAACTACTCAATAGTGAAGATGGCCGCGTAATTATCGATGATAATATTCAAAAACTACGCGATCTACGTGATATTTTGTCCATCGATTTTGTTCAAGCAACTGATATTAATATTGGTTTTAATTCTAATGATGGTGATTAACCGTGAAAAAATTTCATCTAACGCAATTAACACTATTGTGTGCGTTGTGCATAACTCAAGTAACTTATGCAGCTCAAGCCTCAACGTCTGATACAACAACAGAGCAAAAGCTAACAGTTAAAGAAAAGGCTGAAAAACAGCTTGAGGTCATCAGTATCTTTGGTCAGCGAAATCAACTAGAAACAGCGACAGGATCTGCTTTTGTTGTTGATGAAACGCAGCTTGAGCAGTTTGAATTTGATGATATACACCGAGTTCTACAATCTGTCCCAGGTGTTTATATTCGAGAAGAAGATGGTTACGGCTTGCGTCCAAATATTGGTTTGCGCGGTGCAACTACTGAGCGTAGTAGTAAAGTTGCCATTATGGAAGATGGCATTTTAATTGCTCCTGCACCTTATGCTGCACCAGCCGCTTATTACTTTCCTTTAATGTCACGAATGACTCAAGTTGAGGTATTTAAAGGGCCTTCGGCAATTAAGTATGGTCCTAATACGGTTGGTGGTGCAATCAACATGCTTTCTCGTTCAATTACTAATGGTGATCCAGATGCAGAGTTAGACGTCGCTTATGGAGAAAATAATTACCAGAAAGTACATGGCTTTTATAGCGATAGTTTTCAAGATATAAGATACGGAAACTATGGTTTTTTGATCGAAGGATTAATGGTTAATTCCGATGGCTTTAAAGAGCTCGATGGTGGTGGCAATACTGGTTTTAACAAGGATGAAATTATTTTCAAAGCTAATTTCATCCCTAATAGCACTAATCACTATCAAGAATGGCACATTAAACTAGGTTACTCTCAAGAAGAGTCTCATGAGACATATTTAGGCTTAACAGATAAAGACTTTTATGCTGAGCCAAATCGTCGTTATGCGGCCAGTAGAAATGACAAAATGGATTGGGAGCATTATCAGTTTCAATTATCTCATTATATCGAATTAACTAATCAAACGACTTTATTTACTCAAGTTTATCATCGAGAATTTGACCGAGATTGGGATCGATTGAATGGCTTTAATACTAATCGAAGTATGCAAACGATTCTTACATCCCCTGATACTGGTTTAAATGCATTGTTTATAGATGTTTTAAAGGGGGAGCGTGATTCGTTGACTCCACAAGAATCATTGATATTCACGTTAAATGATCGACAATATTTCTCTCAAGGTCTTAAATCAAAACTGCAATGGGATGATCGTTGGTATGATGCAGATATATCACTAGATATGGGCATGCGTCTTCATCAGGATCAGGTAAAAAGAAATCATCGAGCAGATCAATTTTTAATGCAAAATGCTCAATTGGTGTTTGAAGGAAAGCAACAACAAACGACTACTCTTAATAGAGATAAGGCGACAGCAATAGCGAGTTTTGTTAATGCAAACCTTGATTTTGGCCAGTTTAATGTCACGGCTGGAGTTAGGCTTGAGCATATTAAAAGCGAATCCAACGATTTACTTACTAACAGCTCTTCAACCAGTTCCGCGACAGTTGTTATGCCAGGTTTTGGCCTTTTTTATCAGTTAACAGATAGCTTAGGCGCATTAATTGGGGTTAACAAAGGGTACGTACCTAATAGTCCTGGTCAAGATGATGATATAGCTCCCGAAGAAAGCTGGAATTATGAATTAGGTTTACGTTTTAGTAGCAATAATTTGCAAGCTGAAGCTATAGGATTTTACAATGACTACACGAACCTTAAAGGTACGTGTACATTCTCAAGCGGCTGTGATCAAGCATTAGATCAAGAGTATAATGGCGGTGGAGTTGAGGTGTATGGATTGGAGGCGAGTGTAAATAGCCAATTCTATTCAACTAATGACATCACATTACCGATAAAGCTAGCTTATACCTATACCCATGCTGAATTTACCAACGACTTTAATTCGAGTTTTTCTCAATGGGGAAATGTGGGTATTGGAGATGCACTCCCTTATCTACCAGAGCATCAATTAAGTATAGAAGCTGCTTTGCAACATGAGCATTGGCGTGTGGCTGTATTAATGAAGTACCTTGATGAAATGCCAGAAGCAGCGGGTGCTAATACTGAGCTTGAAAATTTATATACAGATACATTAACTCAAGTAGACCTTTCCGCTTGGTATCAATTGAATCCGGCTTTAAAAGCCTATCTAAAAGTTGATAACATAAGTGATGAAACAGTGATCGTCTCTCGTCGCCCTTTTGGTGCTCGTCCAGGTAAACCAAGACAAGTAACAATGGGTATTAAGATGAAGTTCTAAAATGATTACGAAGATAAGATTATCAAGACGAAAGTTTATCGCGATTGCAGCAGCATCTAGTGCTGTGGCAGGCGTAACTTTTCTAGCAAATAAATCCACTAAAAAAAACTGGTTAGTCAGTGCTTGCACTTCATCAGAAGGACAACACTTTGTTGCCGCTTTTGATTTATCGGGTCAGTTAATTAATCAAGTAAAATTACCTGCTCGTGGACACGATGTTATTGCTATACCAAATAAACCAGGCCATGCCCTTGTTTTTGCACGTCGCCCAGGTATGTTTGCCTTAGAGATAAATTTTGTTGACGGGGTGGTTGTTAAGGAAATACATGCTGAAATTGGCTCTCATTTTTATGGCCATGGGATTATTTCGAGTGAAAGTAATCTATTAATTACCAGTGAGAATGATATTAGTACAGGTCAAGGCCAGCTAGTTTTTCGTGATGCCAGTAATTATCAAGTGGTAGAAAGATTTGCTTCAGGTGGTATTGGCCCTCATCAGTTAGCATTAATGCCTGACAGACGGCATTTGGTGATAGCCAATGGCGGCATAGAGACTCATCCTGCACAGCCAAGGAAGAAGCTGAATCTTGATAGCATGAAGCCAAATCTAGCTTATATGGAAATCAGCTCAGGAAAGATCATCGACAGTTTTCAACTTAATAATCATCAGCTCAGTATTCGCCATTTAGCGGTGAGCCAAAAAGGGAAGGTTGTTGCTGGTTTACAATATCAAGGGGTAAAGACCGACCTTGTTCCTTTAGCTATAAGTCACCATGGTGGAGATAAGCTTAACTATTTATCTGCTGAAAACAATGTATGGCGAAAATTAAACCAATATACAGCAAGTGTATGTATCGATGATGTTCATAAATTGGTGGCAATCAGCTGTCCTCGTGCCGATTTAATCACTTACTGGTCGCTAAGTGATGATAGTTTTATTGCCAGTGAAAAATTGTCGGATGGCGCAGGTTTGGCTTTTTCTAATAAGCTTTATGCAAGTAGCGGTAAGGGCAGAGTTATTGAATTACTTGCCAATGACCCGTCACAACATAAAGCTATGAATTTTGAAGGCATGCGTTGGGATAATCATATGGCTGCTATTGTTGCAGGATAAATATGTTCCGATTAACTCTAAAATCTACTGTCCACTAATAATGGTTTTAGTCATTATTTTGCTTGCTGTTAGAGCTGCATTTTGTGGAAGTTCGCTAAAATCAGCCAGTAAATAGATGACTTTTTGACCTTTTTCTGCCAATTCAAGTGCATGTTGATAATTAAGTAATATTGATGAAGCGATACTTTGGGGATATTTATCTGCATCACGTCGAATATATTCAATTAAATTTGGGTTTACTAATTCATCATAAAAAACAGCATCAGCAAATTGCATTTCTCGATGTGCGGCTAAAGTTAATTGATCAGGATCGCCAGTTAGCGTGTGAATAAAAACAACCTCTCCTTGAGGTAAAGCTATACCTTCTTTCAAGCTGGTAATAAGTTGTTGCTCAGCTTGTTTAGTTTTACCTTGCAAGATGTTCTTTCCTATGGCGCCACGCAAAGCGTCTTGCCAAAAAGTGCGGCGATTCCGCATCCCTTTCACTCTTGCTTTTACATGTTCACGAAACTTAAATGAAAAATCTGCTAACTTTCCATAACCATCAGGTAAGGTTTTTTCAATTTGCTCTCTTAACATTCTTAGCAATACGGGAGCACTGCCTGAGCTCGACATTGCAATGATCATGGGTGATCGATCAATAATGGCTGGCGTGATATAAGTACACAGTTCAGGTTGGTCAACAACATTAATTAAAATATTAAGGGGGTTAGCCTCATCATAGATTGCTTGATTTACAGTAGAGTCGTCGGTGGCAGCAATAACTAAACTTTTGTCGGCTAAAAAACCGGCCTGATAATTATGTTTAAGCCAAGTGAGCTGGTGAGTATTAATCAAGCGTTCAACACTCATTGATATTTCTTCAGACATAACACAAATATTTTTAGTGCTTTTTAAAAGCAACTCTATTTTTCTTGCGGCAACATCACCACCGCCGACAATAAGTGCATTAATATGGTTTGCGTCGAGGAATACAGGAAAATATTTCACTTGTTCACTACTTAATTTATTTGTTTGTGGTTAATCGCCATTTTTCTAAGAGTTTTTGATGACGCCCATCAGCCTTAATTTTACTCAAAGCCGCTCTTAATTTAAATATTATTGTATCATCAGTATCTAAATTAGCTGCAATATATAGTTCAGAAGATATGTTGGGGATTTGATAAATTAACTTCACATCATTTGGATCTAAACCTGAACTTTCAATTTCATATTGCCAAACAATGCTATTAGTAAAAGCTAAATCTGTTCTGCCATTGAATAACATTTGCCAAAGTACCGGGTATTTACTACTAAGATAAAGATTTTGTTTGGCTACAAAGTCATGTTTGAGTAAATAACCTTCAGCCAAGTCATCTCTGATCGCACCAACGGTATATTTTTTAGCATCTTCTAAAGTGTTTACTTTGATGTCAGTATTTGATTTTAGCGTTGCTAAGAAAGAATCAATGGCAAACAGTTTTCCTATCCACTTAAATTTTTTTTCTCTATCTTTACCTCTTAATATAGAAAAAATTAACGTATTCGGCCGTGTTAACGCTAAGGCATAACTCCGTGCCCAAGGATACATTTCAATGTTCGCAGTTAAACCAGCCTCGTTCACCATCATTTGAATAAGTTCAACCATGGCACCTGAGTGTGGTTGACCATCTTTCTGTATTTGCAAGGGAGGTAAATCTTCACTAACAATGGTTAAGTGGTTATCGAACGCTAATGCAGATTGAGAAAATAAACAGAAAAGCATGGTGATTACGATTAGATGCATAGTTAACGCTTTCCTCTGCTGGTTGAAGAGGCTAATCATCACTTGTACCATAATAAATATCAACGAATTTTTAGCATATTTGCTATGAAGTTAAACTGAAAGCATATCGGCTACAGTTATAGGGTGGTAAACTACGAAAAATTTTTAATAAGGATGAGCAAATGCCTTGGATCCAGCTTAGATTGAATGCTGATGAAGAAACAGCTGAAAAATATAGTGATTGGCTAATGGCGTGTGGCGCACAAGCAGTAACATTTATTGATGCTAAAGATACGCCTATATATGAACCTTTACCGGGCGATGAAACGCTCTATTGGTCGAATACTGTGGTCATGGGGCTTTATGATGCGAGTCATGATATGGATAAAGTGCTCTTATATTTACAAGGCATACATCCTGATAAAAAAGCCATGCATTACAAGCTTGAACAATTAGAAGATAAAGATTGGGAACGCGAGTGGATGGATAACTTTCATCCAATGAAATTTGGTAAACGCTTATGGATTTGTCCAAGCTGGAGAGAAATACCTGAACCTGATGCGGTGAATGTAATGTTAGACCCTGGCCTAGCGTTTGGTACAGGTACTCATCCAACAACTGCTTTATGTTTAACTTGGTTAGACGGTTTAGATTTGAAAGATAAAACCGTGGTTGATTTTGGTTGTGGCTCTGGCATCTTATCGTTAGCGGCATTAAAGCTAGGGGCTAAAAAAGTCATTGGCATTGATATCGACCCGCAAGCTTTACAGGCAAGTTTAGCCAATGCTAAACGAAATAATGTTGAAGATAGGTTGGAGTTATTTTTACCTAAAGATCAACCAACACTAACAGCAGATGTTGTAGTGGCAAATATTCTTGCTGGACCACTTCGAGAACTTGCGCCAACCATAATGGCATTTGTTGGTGAAAAAGGCTTATTAGCTTTATCTGGAGTATTAGAGGACCAAGCGCCAGAGCTACAAACTATTTATGGCAATTGGTGTGATATGGATACTTTTTGTGTTCAAGAGGAATGGGTTCGCCTCTCAGGTATTAGAAAAACAAAATAAAGCTGTTATTTTATCAGCAGATTTTGTTAGCTATTTGTACAAAATCTGCTCACATCAGTGCTTTACCAAAAGTCAATAATAAAAAGACGAAAAAAATTTAATTTTGTTCAATTTATATGCTTTTCAATCAGCCTAAAAACGCGTAAGATGAGCGCCCTTTTGAAAGGTAGCTCAAAAAAACAGCAGTGTGAAGATAGGCTCATATTCTTTAGCGAGTAATGTATTGCTTGCACCCATGGCGGGAATTACCGACCAACCGTTTAGGCAACTTTGTTGTCAAATGGGGGCCGGCTTGGCTGTATCAGAAATGATATCGTCAAACCCTAAAGTGTGGAATACCGAGAAATCTAAACGCCGAATGTTGCATGGTGATAAAGCGGGTATTTGCTCAGTGCAAATTGCAGGCTCTGATCCACAAGAGTTAGCTTATGCGGCGCAAGTGAATGTTGATAATGGTGCACAAATCATTGATATCAACATGGGATGCCCAGCAAAAAAGGTTAATAAAAAATTAGCGGGCTCAGCGTTATTAAAAGAACCTGTGTTAGTTGAACAAATTGTAAAATCTGTTGTGACTAGTGTAGATGTTCCAGTAACGTTGAAAATTCGCACAGGATGGTGTGAAGATACTCGCAATGGAATAGAAATTGCTAAAATTGCCGAACATAACGGGATCCAATCCTTAGTGGTTCATGGCCGTACTCGAAATGACTTTTATAAAGGAAATGCAGAGTACGATACCATCAAGGCAATTAAAAAAGCGGTTACTATTCCGGTAGTTGCAAATGGTGATATCACTAGTGCTAAGAAAGCACAGCAAGTACTAAATTATACTGGAGCTGATGCGATTATGATTGGCCGAGGCGCTCAAGGGCGTCCTTGGATATTTCGAGAAATTAATCATTTCTTGGCAACTGGTCAGCAACTCACTCCACCCTCAATGGAAGAGGTCCGTTCAATACTTATTGAACATGTAAAGGAACTACACAAGTTTTACGGTGATTTTATGGGCGTAAGATTCGCTCGTAAGCACGTGTCTTGGTATGTGCAACAGCACGAACAAGGCAAACAGTTTCGTTCTATTTTTAATGCCTTAGAGTCTGATCAAGATCAGCTTGACGCATTAGCTAGATATTTTGATAATTTAACTTAGAAAAGAGTCTGAACTTTATGTTTGAACAAAATATTTCCTCTCCATTCGTTACCGGTAATACACAAGCTCAACCTGAGCCTTCTCCGTTACGTAGCCAAGCTAAAATCGCGATAAGCAACTATTTATCACAATTAAATGGTAATGATGTTGATGATATGTATGACCTGGTACTTTCTGAAATAGAATCTCCAATGCTTGAAGAAGTAATGAAATATACTCGCGGTAACCAAACTCGCGCAGCTAACTTACTTGGTATCAATCGCGGTACATTACGTAAGAAGTTAAAAAAATACGGTATGAATTAAAAAATTGGCAGGCATGTCCTGCCAAAGAAAAGCACCCTAGGGTGCTTTTTTGTTTTTAGATGAAAGAAAAGTTATCCGTTTAGTCAACTTTTCGAGTGTTGTGATAGACCAACACAGAGCATAAGCTCACTGCCAAGGATAAATGTCAAAGGCCAGACACAACTAATTAATTAAAGGTAATCGAACAGCAATGGATACTCCACGCCCAATCAAACGTGCACTGTTAAGTGTTTCTGATAAAACAGGAATTGTAGATTTTGCCCGCAGTTTAGCGCAAAAAGGTGTTGATATTTTATCAACGGGTGGTACAGCTAAATTATTAGCTGATAATGGCATTCAGGTCACTGAAGTGTCTGATTATACCGGCCATCCTGAAATTATGGATGGACGTGTAAAAACTTTACACCCTAAAGTTCATGGCGGTATTCTTGCTCGTCGTGGTATCGATGAAACTGTCATGACTGAAAACAACATCAGTGCTATTGATATTGTTGTCGTTAACCTTTACCCATTTGCTAATACTGTTGCCAAAGGTGATTGTACATTAGCAGATGCGATTGAAAATATTGATATTGGTGGGCCAACTATGGTTCGCGCGGCAGCAAAAAATCACAAAGATGTGACTATTGTTGTAAATGCACATGACTATGATCGTGTTTTAGCGGAAATGAATGCTAACAAAGATTCATTAAGCTACCAAACTCGTTTTGATTTAGCGATTGCTGCTTATGAACATACTGCTGCATATGACGGTATGATTGCTAATTATTTTGGTCAAATGTTGCCAGCTTACGGTGAAAAAGACTCAACCGCTTCTTTTGAAAACAAAACGAAGTTTCCCCGTACATTTAACAGTCAGTTTATTAAAACTCAAGATCTACGTTACGGTGAAAATTCTCATCAAGATGCTGCTTTCTATGTTGAAGCGAATCCTGAAGAAGCATCAATTTCTACTGCGACTCAACTGCAAGGTAAAGCTTTATCTTATAACAACATCGCTGACACTGATGCAGCCCTAGAATGTGTTAAAGAATTTGATGAACCAGCTTGTGTGATTGTAAAGCATGCTAACCCATGTGGTGTTGCTATTGGTGATAACATTTTAGCTGCTTATGAAGGTGCCTATAAAACCGATCCTACCTCAGCATTTGGCGGCATCATTGCGTTTAACCGTGAATTAGATGCTGATACCGCAGAAGCAATTGTTTCTCGTCAATTTGTTGAAGTTATTATCGCACCAAGCGTTTCTGACGCGGCAGCACAAATTGTAGCAGCTAAGCCAAACTTACGTTTATTAGAATGTGGTCAGTGGGAAAACAAAACGACTGGTTTCAACTTGAAACGTGTTAATGGTGGTTTATTAGTACAAGATACTGATCAAGGCAGCGTAACAAGCGATGATTTAAAAGTAGTGACTAAGCGTCAACCTACTAGCGATGAAATGCGTGATTTACAATTTTGTTGGAAAGTAGCGAAATACGTTAAATCTAATGCCATTGTTTACGTTAAAAATAGTTCAACTATTGGTGTCGGTGCAGGTCAAATGAGTCGTGTTTACTCTGCGAAAGTTGCTGGTATTAAAGCAGCCGATGAAAACCTAGAAGTGAAAGGCTCAGTGATGGCGTCAGATGCATTCTTCCCATTCCGTGATGGTTTAGACGCAGCTGCTGAAGCAGGTATTAC
>Ga0105355_10001480_pt1 | contig 21535 bp, 19 predicted proteins | sample GOMGulsemesocosm_2_FD_83508 | JGI IMG/M metagenome (GOLD analysis project Ga0105355, IMG submission 83508) | Methane-oxidizing microbial communities from mesocosms in the Gulf of Mexico - GOM9C Gulf of Mexico | ecosystem: Environmental > Aquatic > Marine > Cold seeps | place: Gulf of Mexico...
CCGTATTTGAGTCTAAGGATCTCTTTTAATTTACGCATAGATATAGGTGCCGTTGACATAGTTATTCCCTTCATCAAAATGAACAGAATAACGGTTAAATACACCTACAGGGCAGTGAAAAAAGCTAGTTTGGTCAATAACATTCATAGAGATCACTCAATAACATTTCAGGTCAAAAGTGATCTCCATGAATGTTATTAGCTGATCTTGATTGAGGTTATTGGGTGATCTCCATCGATGTTATTAGGTGATCTCCATGGTGGTTAATATGCAAGTGAGGCTATCGTCGACAACCAATACTTTCAGTTAATTTATGACTCTTTACGTGTTGAGCTAGTTCAGCACCTGAGCCATCTTTAAAATACATAGAACAGATGACTAAGTCGGGAATAAACTCTGTTTTGCAGCTTCGATAGACGCAACGTATTCTATATTATCAACACCGGCGTCCTGTAGTTGGGTGATAACAAATCTACTTTGTGTCGTTGAAGGTTCAATTAACAAAATAGATAAATCTCGAATTTCTAAACTCATATTATTCCTTTAATTCCATTCTTAATTTGTATACAAACAATCTAGGGTATACAGAAATTATCAGTCTAATATAAATGAAATTAGTCATTATTAAAGAGCCAATGTAGTAATTTTTAGTTTTTTGTAGGAATATTTTTTTCTGTTTTTTTAGTTAAATGAACAGAAGTTTCAGGCTCGACGTTAGTTACTTCTACCTTCTCTGTTGTTATCATTTTTTCTGGCTCGATTACGGTTTCTATCCTGGTTTTATCATTGGTTAAAGCTTGGTCAATAATCACTTTTTTAGTGACTAATTGAGACGAAAACATAGCTTCCAATTCTTTAATTTGACCTGAGAATGAAAGGGTCGAAGTATCAGTTTCGAATAATTTTTTACTCAGTTTCTCTAAACTATTACGATAATGTAATACCGCTTTTTCCCGTTGTGAAGATGATAAGCGATTGATCCAATCTACATCCTTACTTACATGTTGAGAGCGTAATAAATCTTGCTGCACTTTTTCTGCAAGTATTTTAATCACCTTAGTGTCTCTTGGTGAAGCGGCTATCTGAGAGTTCAATACAGCTAGAGCCTGTGATGTTTTAGCATAGGAAATTGGGATTAAATTATCGTTTAGTGTTTCGACTTGTCTTTTTAATGGTGTATAAACTTCGGCTATTATTATTTTCACTTCTAGATTGGAGATCCTTGCCTGCAATTTTTCTTTACTGTTAGTATGGCGTTGTAGATTATTATTTTTTTCTAGATCGCGGATAAGAGCATTAAGACTACGATTGATACCTTGAAATTCTCGCTGCCATATATCGTTTATTTTAGGCGTGATAAAGGTAATATCGTCCACCGGTTGTTTGAGGAAATCACTTACAATCTTTGCATGCTGTTTTGCTTTATCAACAGACATTTGTGTCTGACTAATATAACTAAGTACTTTACTTTCAGATGGCCCCCCGAAGAAGCCTTGGTCATCGGCATCAAACTTGCCAACAATGTCACGCATTTCATTCATATTATAGACTGCCTTCTTCCATAAGTTGGGGGCGTAAATTGTTATGTTTCTATCATTATTGGCGACGTTGAATTTGGCATCGGTGTTATCAGCTGCTTTATGTACGCGAGTATGTGCAGCAACGTTGATAATAGTATCTTTGTTAATGTTGGCTGTATTCGTCGTACTACAAGCTGTGATGAATATAATAAGGGTGAGGTAGAAAGGTTGGAATGCTCGCATAATTCGGACTCCTGAAGAAGATATAAATATATATTTATATCTTGAAGAGTAGCTATAAATCAGTTCCTTGCTGTTTTAGGCTGGTTATTTTGGGTAATTAATAATTATTTAGTTATAAAGTTTAGGAAGTAGGAAGTAGGCAGTAGGCAGTAGGAAGTAGGAAGTAATTTGGAAGGGCATATCGCCATTACAAGTAAGCGGCTTAACCAGTAATGCTGAGCCGCTTGATAATCTCTATGCGGAATTAGGTAGGCTAAAACTAAATGTCGTACCTTGGCTCAATACACTGGAGACTGATATTTTCGCATGATGTAAGGCCAGTAGTTTTACCACAATCGCCAGTCCTAAACCGGAATTGCCCAAGTTGCCATTGACGGTATTTTTAGCTCGGTAATGAGCATCAAAAATATGGCCTACTTCTTCAGCTGGAATACCAACACCAGAGTCGACAATACTGATAATGAGCTGATTGTCAGTAGGCTGTAACTCAATGGTAATACTATCGCCATTTTGGCAATGACGTAGGGCATTATCAATCAGATTCGTTAGCACTCGTTCTAACTTCGCGATATCGGCAACTGCTTGTAGACTTGGGTCTTTGGGTTCTACAGATAAAGTAATATTCTGCTTTTCAGCTTGGAGTTGGAACTTACTTAAAACATCTTGAGCTAACTCTGCAATGGCGACAGGCTCTTGATATAAACTGACGGTATTACTATCAAGTTGTGCTAACTCAATGATTTGCTCTACTAAACGCTGCAATTGATTGGCATTTTTCTGTGCTACTTCAATAAAATCACGGCCACATGCGTCTTGATATTGTAATAACCAAGTCTCTAAATAACCTTTAAGCGATGCTAATGGTGTTTTTAAATCGTGAGATATATGTGAAAGCATTTCTCGGCGCAATTGTTCAGTGGATTTTATTTGTGTGAGCTGTTTATGAATCTTTGTTTCCAATGATGCAAAGTTGGTGTGCAAATTAACAATTTCACTGGCCGCATAAGTATCTGGTTTTGTCGCTGAAACCAGTGAAAAATCGGCACTGACAAAACGCGTGATGTCTTCATCTAATTGGCTAATTGGTTTCACGATACGCGCAAAAATGAACACAAGTAATAACAGGGCTAATGTGAAAAACAGTACCAAAGCAAAGAAGATTTTATAAACATCACTATCAAATGACATGGTTTCGACAATGCTGTCATATTTATCGCCGCCAAGAATGACAAACACATAACCAATCTGCTGACCGTTTTTAAAAATAGGTGCGGCAGAGAAGAGTTTTTGTAAATCTGGACTACGCGGGTTGTCAGCGTAAAGAGGATATTCGTTACCAGCAATGAAACTTTCTAATGGTGCGGTATCAATATTGGTGCGCTTTATTTTACTCGGTTCAGCTGCATAGACTTGCAATTCACCTTGCATATCGGTGATGTAAATTTCATAGCTTGGACCTAACAGCATTAGGCTATGGAAGGCCGGTTTCAATGCTGATTTACTGATCTTACCTTGTTGCAGGTCATCTGAATAATGGATGATTTGTTGCGCTAGACCTTTATGTAAAGTCTGTTCAACTCGCGCCGTATGAGTATCGTTAATTGCGCAATAGATAATGAACAAACCACCAGTCATCGCTATAAATAAGACGATGATTGGAAATATGATTTGTTTTAATAAGGAGTTATGTAGCATCACTAACCTCCAGTTTGTAACCGACACCCCACACTGTTTTTATGTACGTTGGTTTAGCTGGGTCGGGTTCAATTTTGTTGCGTAACCTATTCATATGTGAATTTACTGTATGTTCATAACAGTCATTATGATAATCCCACACTTCCGCGAGTAGTTGTTCTCTGCTATATACTCGACCGGGAGATTTTGCCAAAAATACTAAAAGAGAAAATTCGGTGCTGGTTAGATTAATCAGCGTTTTATCTCTGTGCACAGTATGGGTGGTTTGGTCGATAATTAAATCGGCAATGGTAATGACTTCGATAGGTACTTCTTTGATTGCTTGCACCTGGCTACGACGCAAAAGTGCTTTCACTCGCGCTTGTAGTTCTAATACACTAAATGGTTTTGCTAAGTAATCATCTGAACCCGCTTCGAGGCCTTGAACTCTATCTAATTCTTCACTGCGTGCAGTAAGCATCATGATCGGCACAATTTGATCTGTTTCACGGATCTTCTTACAGATATCTAATCCGTCCATGTCTGGTAAATTTAAATCTAAAAGAATAAGTTGGAAGTCTTGTTCTTGTAGCTGAGCAAAGGCATCTTTCGCATTGTGACAACAAGTGACTTCATTACCAATCATTTCTAAATTAATGCGGATCAAATTTGCGATATCATGTTGATCTTCAACAACCAAAACATTTGTAGACATATTCTTTACCTTCAATAAGACGTAGTTCTTTTCACTGTGGAGACCATGCCATAAGCGCGTCGATAATGCGATCTTTGTTGTAATAATAATTGGCACTTAAGTTACGGTCGTTTATCTGTGACTTCCGTCATACATGAAATATGAATTTTAACTACTGTTAACATATACATCATTCGCAGGAGTTAAAACTTATGTTTGGACAAATCACTGAGGCCGACAAGTTAATCCTATTATATCAACTGGAAACAAAAGGTTCATTAGAGCCTGACGTTATCACTGATATGACGGATGAAGAAATTAGATTTATCTGTACTTCTGGTGAATACATTTTATGGGAATCAACAAAGCGTGACTTTGATTACTTGGAATTATCTAATTCACATTGGCTTGAAACGAACTATCGCGGCGAAGCTGCAAAACTCGATTGTTTGAAAACGCGCAGCGCGGTGTTAAGCCCTTTAATGGTAGCACAGCCCTATTATGGCGAATGGCATATTCATAACGGTATTTTGCGTATGAGCATGACATCGCAAACACATGACTTTGAGTTATTCTCAATGGCTAACGATTCCGGCAATATACATTCTTTGCTTTTATTTAAAGATCAAAAATTCAAAGGTACGGCTAATATCACGTTAATGCGTTAATTCATCCCAAATATGTGATGATTTTTTATCTACTATGTATGAAATTTTAACCATATTAGGGTAATTAGGTTAATTTATCTCTGCTTTATATTAAAAAGTAACAAGTTATATTTTTTTATTTTAACTTATTACAGACCTTCCGATACATTCTGTCATTTCAAGTGAAATATTATCTCCTTGACCATGTAACATCATGAAGAATATATAAATTTAAGCTTGTTTTTTCTATTGTTATAGTGCTCTAATCGAAGCGTGTTGAAACTAAATTGAACCTATAAAACACCACGGTAAGCACCGTTTTTATATCGAATTAGGAGATTTACACTAAATTATTGTTGCGTTGAGTCACGTTTTTGTGAACAATCGTAGGTGACAGATAATTATCTCATTGATTAATAGAGATGATTTTTAATTCCGATATTTTGTACTGATGCTTCTCCGTAACTCATTTATATGAGATACACATGGAACGTAGTATTTTATCTTTGATGTTGAATAGACAGGAACAGATGATGCAAATAGGTATACCAAGAGAGAGCCTCAAGGGTGAAACTCGACTAGCTGCAACACCAGCCACAATTGAACAACTTCAGAAACTTGGTTTTTCTGTATTAGTTGAAAGCAATGCTGGTGTGCTAGCAAACTTTGATGATGCGGCGTTTATCGCGGCAGGCGCAGAAATATCTTCAGATACCAAACAAGTTTGGGCTGCCGATATTGTCTTAAAAGTAAATGCGCCTGCAGATGATGCTGAAATTGGATTATTACAAAAAGGCACCTCTCTAATTAGCTTTATCTGGCCAGCTCAGAATGCCGAGTTATTAGAGAAACTAGCAAAGCGTGATATTAACGTACTTGCGATGGACTCTGTGCCTCGTATTTCTCGTTCACAATCAATGGATGCGTTGAGTTCAATGGCAAACATCGCGGGTTACCGTGCTGTTATTGAATCTGCGAATGAATTTGGTCGTTTCTTTACTGGCCAAATTACGGCTGCAGGTAAAGTATCGCCAGCTAAAGTTCTGATCCTTGGTGCTGGTGTTGCCGGTCTAGCTGCCGTAGGTGCTGCTGGTAGTCTTGGTGCGATCGTACGCGCTTATGATACTCGCCCTGAAGTTAAAGAACAGATCAACAGTATGGGTGCTGAATTCTTAACAGTTGATTTTGAAGAATCAGCTGGCTCGGGTGATGGCTACGCAAAAGTAATGAGCGATGATTACAAAGCTCACGAACAAAAAATGCTGGCTGAACAAGTTGCAGATGCGGATATTATTATTACCACTGCGCTTATTCCTGGTCGTCCTGCACCGCGTTTAATTACTCAAGAAATGGTTGATGCCATGAAATCGGGTAGTGTGATTGTGGATTTAGCTGCGATCAATGGCGGTAATGTTGAACCGAGTGTAGTAGATAAAGTTATCACTACTGCTAATGGCGTGAAGGTCATTGGTTACAACGAAATGGCTCGTCGTTTACCAACGCAAGCATCACAGTTATACGGCACTAACTTAGTGAACCTGTTAAAACTGCTTACTCCAGAAAAAGACGGTGTTATCAACATTAACTTTGATGACGTTGTGCAACGCGGTGTTACTGTAATTAAAGAAGGTGAAATCACGTGGCCTGCGCCACCAATTCAAGTTTCTGCTGCGCCACAAGCGAAAAAAGAAGAAGTTAAAGAAGAAACTGTAAAACCTGTTAAGAAAAAAACAGGGATTTATAAAGCTGTTGCAGCAGGTGCTGGTATTTGGGCTTACTCTGCATTAGCAAGTTATGTTCCTGCTGAATTCTTAAACCACTTGATGGTATTTGCGCTAGCATGTGTGATCGGTTACTACTTGATTTGGGACGTTGCTGCATCACTGCACACGCCACTAATGAGTGTGACAAATGCTATCTCGGGTATTGTTATCTTAGGTGCTTTCTTCCAAATGGGCGCAGAGAGCGGTCTGGTTACCTTACTCGCATTCTTAGGCACGTTTATTGCCACTATTAATATCGCTGGCGGTTTTGCCGTGACAGAGCGTATGTTAAAAATGTTCCGTAAATAAGGATTTTTATAATGTCTCAAGAATCTATTGATGCTGCACAGAGTGCTGTTGATGCGGCACAAGCTGCAATTAATGCAGCACAAGCGGCACAATCTGTAGCTGTGGATCAAGCACCTATCGTTGCACAAGTTGTTGAAAAAGCAGCAGCTGCACCGCAAGGTATTTTAGAAGCTGCATATATTGCTGCTGCAGTATTATTCGTATTATCGTTAGCTGCACTGTCAAAACAAGAAACTGCACAAAAAGGTATTTTTGTCGGTATCTTAGGTATGGTTGTTGCGATCATTGCAACACTGTTCAGTGATGGCGTAAGTAACATCGGCTATATTATTGCTGCAATGTTGGCTGGTGGCGCATTTGGTGTACGCTGGGCAAACAAAGTTGGCATGACTGAAATGCCAGAAATGGTTGCTATTCTGAATAGTTTTGGTGGCCTTGCTGCTGTATTCATCGGTTATAATAGCTATCTTGAACACAGCATCACAGAACCTGTTATGTTAAGTATCCACCTAACGCTAATCTTTATCGGCGTATTCATTGGTATCGTTACTTTCGTTGGTTCTATGGTTGCATGGGCTAAGTTAAACGGTCGTGTTAAATCAAGTGCATTAATGCTTCCGCATCGCCATAAAATGAACTTAGTTGCATTGCTTGTTGTGATCTTCTTGATGTTCTCATTTGTTGGTGCTGGCCTTGAAGGCAATATGGGTGCACTTATCTTTATGACGCTAATTGCAATTGTATTTGGTGCACATCTTGTATTATCAATTGGTGGCGCTGATATGCCAGTAGTTGTTTCAATGCTGAATTCTTATTCAGGTTGGGCGGGTGCTGCAACAGGTCTGATCCTAGGTAACGATTTACTTATCGTAACAGGTGCGCTGGTTGGTTCTTCTGGTGCTATCTTAAGCTATGTAATGTGTAAAGCGATGAACCGTTCATTTATTTCGGTAATTGCTGGTGGCTTCGGTAACGATGTTGCAATCAGTTCTGGTGATGAAGAACAAGGTGAATATGTGTCAACGACAGCGGCTGAAGTGGCTGAAACATTGATGCATTCAAAACGCGTTATCATTACTCCTGGTTATGGTATGGCTGTTGCGCAAGCGCAGTATCCTGTGTTTGCTATCACTCAGAAATTGCGTGATGCGGGTGTTGAAGTACGCTTTGGTATTCATCCTGTAGCAGGTCGTTTACCTGGTCACATGAACGTACTGCTTGCTGAAGCAAAAGTACCTTATGATATCGTATTAGAGATGGATGAAATCAATGATGATTTCAACGAAACTGATACAGTATTAGTGATCGGTGCCAATGACACGGTTAACCCTGCAGCGAAAGAAGAAAATTCGCCAATCGCAGGTATGCCAGTATTAGAAGTATGGAATGCAAAACAAGTTGTCGTATTTAAACGTAGTATGGCAACAGGTTATGCGGGTGTTCAAAACCCATTATTCTTTAAAGAAAATACCAGTATGTTATTTGGTGATGCGAAAGAAAGCGTAGAAGAAATTCTAAAAGCGATGTGATCATCAATTCTTAACAAGTAATTGTTTAAAAAGGAGCTTGTTAGCTCCTTTTTTTTTATGGTTTTTTTTAGAATATACTTTATTTTATAGCTAGTTATAAGTTTAAGTTAGAGATAATAACTATACTCGCAAGATAGAGTTTTAATTAAAATAAGGGATTGATATGTTGGAATATATGGCACTTGGTTTTTGTGGATCTGGGCAACGTTGTATCGCAAAGATCGTGGTTGGGGCTTTTCTACCAGCCAAGTTAACTCTGAACATATAGGTAAATTAGAACAAGAGTTACAAGAGATGAAACAACGAATTGTTGCACTAGAGCAGGGGATTAAATAAATGGAGTGTACCTACAGCAGTGCTCGGCGGTATTATTCTCATTGGTAGTCTGATCTTTACGATGAATTATAATCATCCGTTTTCTGAAATTAGCCGTGAATATTATACTACTACCCCTATCATTCCGGCGGTCAGTGGAGTGGTTATTGATGTGCCAGTGACGGCAAACAAATTACTTAAAAAAGGTGATGTGTTATTTAAATTAGACCCTATACCTTTTCAAAATACTTTGAATTCGATTGAAGCAAACCTTGTTTTAGCTGAGTCAGATTACGCACGTGCTAAGTCCTTACTCGTTATGATTTAGATAGAACAGTTGTTCGAGCTCCGTCTGATGGTTATGTTATCCAGCAAGCTTTGCGTCCGGGATTACGAGCTACGAATTTATCCTTTAGACCTGTGATGGTGTTTAAACACCAATTGGATAAAAACCTCATTGGTTGGTATCGCCAAAACAGCATGTTACGTCTTGAAGCGGGTTCTAAAGCGGAAGTGATTTTTGATGGTTTACCTGGCGAAATATTTAGCGCCAAAGTTATCGGGGCTATACCTGCTATCTCAGAAGGACAAATCCAAGCTTCTGGTACTTTGATTTCAGTACAAAATGCAAAGTTTCCGGGACGTATTGCAGTTTTGTTTGAAATTGATGATCCTCGTTTTGAGCAATATAGTGATGTGATGATGGGGGGGGGCCTATGGCCAAACCGCTATTTATTCCGATCATTTCGCTCACGTTTCAATTATGCGTAAAGTGTTATTGCGAATGGCCTCTTGGATGAACTACTTTTTTCCATTCCATTCCATTAATTGTTGAAAGAATCTGAGCATATATATTGTGCTCAGACTTGTTTGTTATCCTGTAAATTAACAAGCCATTTTATTTGTGACCTTCCTAATAAATAATCTAGGAATTCAGTTGTAGGGGTGATATAAATAGCTCTACGCGCTAGATCAAGTATCTATTTTAATAACAGTAGGATAGGGAATACCATGTTTGAAAAAATCACTACCGCAGCGGCGGATCCGATTTTAGGCTTAACTGAAGCATTTGTGCAGGATACACGGCCTGAGAAAATCAATCTGGGTGTGGGTATCTATAAAGATGAAACAGGTCAAACACCTATTCTAAAGTCTGTGAAATTAGCAGAACAAAAGCTAATTGAAGAAGAAAAAAGTAAAAGTTATTTAAGCATTGAAGGTCATAAGGCCTATGCGGCTGCAGTACAAACTTTATTGTTTGGTGCTGGTAATGAAGTTATCACCAGTAAACGAGCTATTACAGCACAAGCACCTGGTGGTACTGGCGCACTACGTACTGCCGCTGATTTTATCAAGAGTCAATTACAAAGTAACCGTATTTGGGTAAGCAATCCAACATGGGCAAATCACGGTAATGTATTTAATACTGCGGGCTTAGATGTTCAGCAATATGCTTATTATAGCGCTGAAACCAAAGGTCTTGATTTTAACGCAATGCTTGCTGATTTAGCTAAAGCTGAAGCTGGTGATGTAGTTTTATTCCATGGTTGCTGTCATAACCCTACAGGTATCGATCCGACTTTTTCGCAGTGGGCTGAATTAGCCGAGCTTTGTGCAGCAAAACAGTTATTACCATTATTTGATTTTGCTTATCAAGGGTTTGCTGTTGGTGTTGAAGAAGATGCAGCAGGTTTACGAGAGTTCACTAAACATTGCCCAGAATTGCTTGTGGCTAATTCTTTCTCGAAAAACTTTGGTTTGTATAATGAACGTGTTGGCGCGCTGACTTTAGTTGCACGTAATGCAGAAGTTGCTGTTGCAGCGTTTAGCCAAATTAAATCAGGTATCCGTGCTAATTATTCTAATCCACCAGCACACGGTGCGGCTGTTGTTGCATTGATCTTAGGTGATGAAGAATTACGTAAACAGTGGATAGAAGAAGTTGCTGAAATGCGCGTTCGTATTCACGAAATGCGTGAGTTATTTGTTGATACTCTTGGCGAATTAGGCGTGAAAGGTGATTTCAGCTTTATCACACGCCAAAACGGTATGTTTTCATTTTCAGGTCTTACTAAAGAACAAGTTAAAACGCTTAAAGATGAGTATGCTATCTACATTGTGGGCTCTGGCCGTATCAGTGTTGCAGGCATGACAAAAGCTAATATGCAGCCATTGTGTGTTGGTCTTGCTGCTGTTTTATAAGTTATTAGTTATGAAAAGTAATGGATTTTACTGATATAAACGATTGAATAAAGAGCACTTTTGTGCTCTTTATTTGAATTAACTACTGATGAGCAATAATCTTTAGTTCAGGAATCTAAAACAATCAATGGAGCGTATTTATGCAATTAATATATACACAAGAGAATCGATTCCTAGTTTTAAACATGCAAAATGTCCTGATGAATGCGGGTATTGAAGTAATATTAAAAAATGAATTTGCTTTCGGTGGTGTTGGTGATCTCGCGCCTATTGATGCTTGGGTGGAACTTTGGGTTGTGAATGACAGTGATTATAACAAAGCGAAAGCACTGAGCAGTGCCATATTAAATCAGCAGTTTACGGAAAATTGGACATGCGGGCAATGTAAGGAAGTAAACGCTGAATCGTTTGAAAGTTGTTGGCAGTGTGAAACTGAAAGAGCGGATATTCCTTTGTAAAATTAGTGCTTAGTACCTTTTTTTAGAGTATATTTTGAGATTATAGTTTAAGAGTACTATGAAATTTATGTCGTTCGATAATCTATTACAAGAAATACAGCAGTGTACATTGTGTTTACCTGAACTTAGTCATGGTGTTAGGCCTGTTGTTCAAATTAACCCAACTGCTAAATTGCTCATTGTCGGCCAAGCTCCGGGGCGTAAAGTACATGAGTCAGGCGTGCCTTTTGATGATGCAAGTGGAGAGCGGTTACGTTTATGGTTAGCCATAGATAGAAAGGTGTTTTACGATCCGCAACAAGTTGCCATTTTACCTATGGGCTTTTGTTATCCGGGTACTGGTAAATCAGGTGATTTACCACCAAGACCTGAATGTGCAATTAAATGGCGTGCTAGAGTATTAGCTGCGCTGCCTAAAATAGAATTAACAATTGTTATTGGTCAATATGCTCAAGATTATCATTTACCCCAAAAGTATAAAACGCTGACTGAAACGGTTAAACATTGGCGAGATTATCAACCAAAGTTATTGCCTATACCGCATCCGAGTCCAAGAAATAATATTTGGCTGCGTAAAAATAGTTGGTTTGAAGAAGAGGTCGTACCCGAACTGAAAAAGCGAGTGAGGGAAATTTTATTTTCTGAGGGAATATAAACAAACAATAAGTATAAATCAAAGGTATAGGAATGCTGATTTTAGTGTGTAGCTTGGTTCTATATGACTCTGCAAGAATTCTAGATATAGCTTATTTGACTACTACAATCATTATTTCTTGATATTATGTTGCTTAATAAAGCTATTTTTAAAGGACAGGAGAGGTTTTATTGACGATAGAATTAATGAAAATCATTTATCTCTGTTGTGTATAGTTAATGTCATTAACATAGAAATAGGGCTCAAACCCAATAGAATTGTGTTAACTTGCTTTATGCAGTTTCTTTGCTCTTAAAATTAATTCCCGCGCTATTTTAGCTTCTTGTAATAATTCATTTAACTTCGGCACATTTATATCTCGTTCAATTAACGTTGCGACTGGATCGTATTGCTGGATTAAGTGATTGAATAATCGCCATACCTTGTTATTTACTTTATGCCCGTGAGTCTCAATAAAATTAGGTTCATTTTCAGCACCAGAATTTAAGCTGCCAGACAAATGGATTTCACTGATAATTCCTGTCGGTAATTTATCAATATAATTGAATGCATCGAAATTGAGGTGGCTACTACTAATGTGAACATTGTTAATGTCTAATAATAACTTGCACTTGGTCGCTTTATGAACTTCAGTAATGAATTCGATTTCAGTCATACTATTATTTGAGTGTGAGCGATAGTTCGCTGGATTCTCAATTGAGATCTCGTGTTCTAATATTTGCTGCACTAGATTAATACGTTTGATTACGTGCTTAAGATTTTTTTCTGTATAGGGCACAGTAAATACCTGCTGATAATGCTGTCCTGCAATATCACTCCAACTTAGATGCTCAGAGATATTGAACGGTTGGTAACGTGTAATTAGCTTTTTAATGTTACCAACATGAGCTGTATCAATTAGCTCGTGAGAAGCGAGAGAAAGTCCTATGCCATGTAAACTGATAGGATATCGTTCACAAGCTTTGTCTAGATAGTATGTAGCTTCTGAGTTTATTTCGAAATGATTTTCACTGTGTACTTCTAACCAACCGATATCGATTTGTTCATTGGTGAGTTTTTCATAATGCGCTGGGCGCATACCTATCCCCACTAAATCATCAAGCATAATACATCCTCAGTTACTGTAGAACTAGCATCATGAATTAATGAGGTTAATACATGAAATCACTGCAAGGTTCTGTTGTTACGTATATTTTTGTGTCAGAGGCGCTTGCATTGAAAAGAGTATGGTCAAGGAATAGGGCTTTTGCAAAGATAATAGCGGTGTTTCATTTACCTATTTTCATCTAGTGCGAAAGTAGGTTAAATGATTAATTTCAGTGATAAAATCTATATTTATTTCACATGGCGATATTTATAATTACAGTGTTATATACTAACTGGCCGGGTAGTTTTAACCTAGAGGCTTGATTAGCAATATAGAGTTACGCATATTCATGTTCCGCTATAGTAAGTTTGATATTACCGTTTGCTCTGCAACAGCAAGGGAGGATAGCATTTTCCGTGATAGCGGCTAAAGGTTCGGTATGGTACGTCACGGAACCAGATGTGATTTCAGTCCTACAAGCGCCGCAATAACCTTGGCGGCACTGGTATTCAACTTGATGGCCGGTCCGTTCTAAGGTTTCAAGCAAGTTGTTATCTTGTTCTTGAACTTGGTAAGAACCGGAATCTGTTGTGATTTTAATTTTAATTATCATTAAAGGACGAAGGTACTAATGTCGTTTTGGTCAATTTCAGCGTTAATTTGCCCAACAAGATAAGAACTGATCTCAGATTCTTGTGGTGCAACTTGAACGTTATCAGAAACTAACCAAGCATTGATCCAAGGTAGTGGATTACTTTTAACCTCAAATGCCATCGGTAAGCCAACAGCAGCCATACGTGTATTCGTAATGTACTCTACGTAGTCAGATAAGATATCTTTATTTAAACCAATCATAGAACCATCTTTAAACAAATACTCAGCCCAGTCTTTCTCTTGTTGCGCCGCATCTTTAAATATTTGCTGAGTTTCTTGGAAGCATTCCATAGCGATTTCTTGCATATCAGGATCATCTTTACCATCAGCCATCAGGTTTAAGATATGCTGAGTACTGGTTAAATGTAGTGCTTCATCGCGGGCAATTAGTTTAATGATCTTCGCATTCCCTTCCATCAGTTCACGTTCAGCAAAGGCAAATGAACATGCAAAACTAACGTAGAAACGAACCGCTTCAAGTACGTTTACCGATACCATGGCAAGGTACAATTTCTTTTTAACATCACGCAGACGTACTGTGATAGTTTCGCCATTGATTTGATGTGTGCCTTCACCAAGTTGATGTAACTGTTGAGTGGCAGTGATTAAGTCATCGTAATAACCGGCGATATCTTTCGCCCGTTTTAAGATTTCTTCATTCGCAACAATATCATCGAATACTTCAGCGGGATCATTCATGATGTTACGAATGATGTGAGTATAAGAGCGCGAGTGAATAGTCTCACTGAATGACCAAGTCTCAATCCAAGTTTCAACTTCTGGTAGTGAAACCAGTGGTAAGAATGCCACGTTTGGAGAGCGGCCTTGAATGCTATCGAGCAGCGTTTGATATTTCAGATTACTAATGAAAATGTGTTTTTCATGATCAGGCAACTGTTGGTAATCGATACGATCTTTACTTACGTCAACTTCTTCTGGGCGCCAAAAAAATGATAACTGGCGTTCGATAAGCTTCTCGAATATTTCATGTTTTTGTTGATCATAACGGGCTACGTTTACCGGTTGACCGAAAAACATAGGTTCTTTTAACTGATCGTTTTGCGTTTGACAAAAAGTGCTATAACTCATGATGTTCTCTATTTTGTGCATAGAATTGGTAGTACTAAGACGGCCAATAATGTAATTTAATCTGTACGGTACTAACTCTGATTGATGTACAAGTTTATTCAACGTTAGATCTTGCAAGCACCGCCTTCACAATCTGTATCTTCTTGGATTATTGCGTCAACGTCCGATGCGCCATCACGAGTGTTATGATAATAAAGGGTTTTAAGGCCGTATTTATACGCTAGCATTAGGTCTTTTAATAACGTCGTCATTGGTACTTTTTGCTGTGGGAAGCGCTGCGGATCATAATTGGTATTTGATGAGATAGCCTGATCAACAAACTTCTGCATTAGACCAACTAGCTGTAAGTAACCTTGGTTATTGGGAATATTCCATAATAGCTCGTAGTTATCACGCAGGTTTTCATAATCTGGAACTACTTGTTTTAAAATACCGTCTTTACTGGCTTTAATACTGATTAGTCCACGTGGTGGTTCAATGCCGTTGGTTGCATTTGATATCTGGCTTGAGGTTTCAGACGGCATTAACGCTGTCAAGGTTGAATTACGTAAACCATGAGTTTGAATATCGTTACGTAAAGTTTCCCAATCTAAGTGCAACTCTTCATCGCAAATTTCATCTAATGCTGACTTATAAGTATCAATTGGCAAGATACCTTGTGAGTATGTTGTTTCATTGAATGCTAAACATGGGCCTTGCTCTTTCGATAAATTCATTGATGCTTTCAATAGATAAAATTGAATTGCTTCAAATGTTTTATGGGTTAGATTGTTGGCGCTACTGTCAGAGTATTTTACGCCATTTTTAGCAAGGTAATAAGCGTAGTTGATAACGCCTATGCCTAACGAACGACGCGCCATGGTCGATCTCTCTGCTGCCGGCATTGGGTAATCTTGATAGTCTAATAAATTATCTAAAGCGCGTACTGCAAGGTCGGCTAGATTTTCTAGTTCATCCAGACTTTCAATCGCACCTAAGTTAAATGCGGATAGTGTACACAGTGCAATCTCGCCTTCATCATCAGTTGGATTCTGTAATGGTTTGGTTGGTAGTGCGATCTCTAGGCATAAATTACTTTGTCTAATTGGCGCAAGCTCAGGATTGAACGGACTGTGAGTATTACAGTGATCGACATTTTGAATATAAATACGGCCCGTACTTGCGCGCTCCTGCATCAATAAGGCAAATAATTCAGATGCTTTTATGGTGTTTTTACGGATGCTGTCATCCGTTTCATACTGTAGATACAGGCTTTCAAATTTATCCTGATCTTGGAAGAAAGCATCATAAAGTCCAGGTACGTCTGAAGGACTAAATAAAGTAATGTCTTTATTATCAATTAAACGTTGGTACATTAAACGGTTTAATTGCACGCCATAGTCAAGATGACGAACACGGTTCTCTTCAACACCACGGTTATTCTTTAATACTAATAATGATTCAACTTCTAGATGCCATAACGGGTAGAACAATGTTGCTGCGCCGCCACGAACACCGCCTTGAGAGCATGATTTTACTGCGGTCTGGAAGTGCTTATAAAAAGGAATGCAACCGGTATGGAATGCTTCTCCCCCACGGATTGAGCTACCTAACGCACGAATACGACCTGCATTAATGCCGATACCTGCACGTTGCGATACATATTTAACAATCGAGTTTGAGGTCGAGTTAATCGAATCTAAGCTATCGTCACACTCAATTAACACGCATGAGCTAAATTGGCGAGTCGGCGTTCGCACACCAGCCATAATTGGTGTAGGCAATGAAATTTTAAAACTTGATGTCGCTTCATAAAAACGGCGGATATAATCTAAACGTACATTGCGATCGTAATTAGCGAATAAGCTGGCTGCTACTAAGATATATAAAAATTGTGGGCTTTCAAAAATATCACTAGAGATGCGATTTTGTAATAAATACTTGCCTTCCAATTGTTTGATCGCAGCATATGAAAAATTCATGTCACGCCAGTGGTCGATCATGTCATCCATGGCTGCAAATTCTTCAGTTGTGTAATCAGCTAACAAGTGAGCGTCATAGCGCTGAGCATCAACATTCAATTTCACGTGATCAAGTAATGCCGGCGGCTCAAATTTGTTATAGGCTTTTTTGCGTAAATGGAATACCGCTAAGCGCGCGGATAAATACTGGTAATCGGGTGCTTCTTCACTGATAAGATCGGCGGCAGCCTTGATCATGGTTTCATGAATATCTTCAGTTTTTATACCGTCATAAAATTGGATGTGAGATTTTAACTCAACGAGAGATACCGAAACATTAGTCAGGCCTTCTGCAGCCCACTTGATGACTCGGTGGATCTTTTCTAGATCTATCGTCTCTTGTTTACCACTACGTTTAGTTACCAGTAGGTTTTTATTCATTTAGCTTATTGAACCTTAGATTTAAGTTTAAAAAGAAGAAACATCCTTGCGCCACTTCTATATAACGCTTATTTATGCCAATTCATCTAGTATTAAGTTTCTCAGTAACACACAAGATGTAGTGCTTAATACGTTCTGTGCATACAAGATAGTGTGATTGGTAGTTTTAATCAAGATGCTGGCTGATGAACAAGTTGTGGATAAAAAGAGGAGTTAGTATTGACTTACATTTTAGGCTTAGTCGCCCGTTGGGGTTCTAGAAAAGCAACTGATAAGTGAAAAAAAAACAAAAAAAAAGTTGTTGCCAAGATTGTGATTACTTCTGCAAAAACTTGATTATTATTACGTCGATACTGTGTATTTAATTGACAGATCCTTTGTTCAAAAATAAAACAGATCAATATGATCCTCACATTATGCGGCAATAAAAAACGCAGAACTTAAAGTTCTGCGTTTTTTGAGCTCCTTTAAACAACAAGTCAAAAAATTAGTCGACTAATTGCGTATGCAGCATGTAGTTAACATCCACGTTTTCACCCAGTTTGAACTGGTCAACTAAAGGTACGTAATGTAGCCCTGTCATGTGATGGCAGAATAAGCCAGACTGATCGACCCAGTGTAGTAGCTCTGAAGGCTTGATAAACTTTTTGTGGTCATGAGTGCCGTTTGGCATCATTTTCAGTATTTTCTCTGCGCCAACAATCATGAATAAGTATGATTTTAGATTACGGTTAATAGTAGAGAAGAAGACATGTCCACCCGGTTTAACTAAACGCATGCAAGACTCAATTACTGAACTTGGGTCTGGTACGTGCTCTAGCATTTCCATGCAAGTAACAACATCAAAACTATTTGGTTGCTCTGCAGCCAATTGTTCAATCAGAATTTGTTGGTAATCAACTTTAACGCCAGTTTCGAGAGCATGTAATTTTGCTACATTAAGCGGTTCTTTACCCATATCAACACCGAGAGCATCTGCACCACGTCGTGCCATACTTTCCGTGAGAATACCACCGCCACAGCCCACATCGAGTACTTTCTTACCAAAGAGGCCGCCACAACGTTCGTCAATATAATCAAGGCGTAATGGGTTTATTTGATGTAACGGCTTGAAGTCTCCAGCGGGATCCCACCAACGGCTAGCCATTGCTTCAAATTTAGCGATTTCCTGTTTATCTACATTCATACAAAGTCTTCTTGATTAGCTAATTAAGGAATTAATTATTCAAATATAAGAATAAAACGTCGCCAGTATATAACGATAAATTTATTTCAGAAGAATTAATTTGCGAGGTAGGTAATAAAATCACAATAGAGCCGCTTTAATTTGTTATATATTGTATTTGCTGGCAAATCTTATGCTAGAATGTCGCTCTTAAAACATAATAAAAAGTACTTTAAAACTAGGGGTAAAGGCTTATATGAGTAATTTAGCCACAGAAATCACACCCATCAATATTGAAGAAGAATTGAAGAATTCTTATTTAGATTACGCAATGAGCGTGATTGTGGGTCGTGCTCTTCCTGATGTTCGAGATGGTTTAAAACCAGTTCACCGCCGCGTTTTATTTGCGATGAACGAATTAAAAAATGATTGGAATAAACCTTATAAAAAATCAGCTCGTGTTGTTGGTGACGTAATCGGTAAATATCACCCGCATGGTGATACTGCTGTTTACGATACTATCGTTCGTATGGCGCAGCCTTTCTCTTTGCGTTACATGCTGGTTGATGGTCAAGGTAACTTCGGTTCCGTCGATGGTGATTCGGCAGCAGCAATGCGTTATACCGAAATCAGAATGTCAAAAATCGCCCATGAGTTACTTGCCGATTTAGATAAAGAAACTGTCGATTATGTACCCAACTACGACGGTACTGAGTTTATTCCTGATGTAATGCCAACCCGTATTCCTAATTTATTAGTGAATGGCTCTTCAGGTATTGCAGTTGGTATGGCGACGAATATTCCGCCGCACAACTTGAATGAAATTATCAATGGTTGTTTAGCATTAATTAAAAATCCAGATTGTAGTCTGGAAGAATTAATGGAGTACATTCCTGGCCCTGATTTTCCTACTCAAGGTATCATCAACGGTAAAGCGGGTATTGAACAAGCTTACCGAACTGGCCGTGGTAAAATTCATATCCGTGCAAGAGCGGAAATTGAAACTAATGAACGTGGTCGTGAGACGATTATTGTTCATGAATTACCTTATCAAGTAAATAAAGCACGTTTGATTGAACGTATTGCTGAGTTTGTTAAAGATAAAAAAATTGAAGGTATCAGTGCCTTACGTGACGAGTCTGATAAAGATGGTATGCGTATGGTTGTTGAAATCAAACGTGATGCGGTTGGTGAAGTAGTATTAAATAACCTCTACTCACAAACTCAAATGCAAGTTGTGTTTGGTATCAATATGGTTGCACTAATAGACAAGCAACCTAAAATCTTCAATCTAAAAGAAATGCTTGATGCATTCTTACGTCACCGTCGTGAAGTTGTTACACGTCGTACTGTATTTGAACTGCGTAAAGCCCGTGAGCGTGCTCATATCCTTGAGTCGTTAGCGATCGCACTAGCAAATATTGATGAAATCATTGCCTTAATTAAGCAATCGCCTACATCTGCAGAAGCAAAACAAGCCTTGATCAGCCGCGGCTGGCAGTTAGGTGATGTCGCTGCAATGTTAGAGCGTGCTGGTGATGATGCTGCACGTCCTGAATGGTTAGAAGCTGAGTATGGAATTCGTGAAGGTTCGTATTTCTTAACTGAAATTCAAGCTCAAGCAATTCTTGATTTACGTTTACACAAATTAACAGGTCTAGAGCACGAGAAGATTCTTAACGAATACAAAGAATTACTCGAAGTTATTGCAGAGTTATTGTATATCCTTAATACGCCTGCGCGTTTACTCGAAGTGATCACTGAAGAGCTACAAGCTTCAAAAGAGGCATTTGGTGACGAACGTCGTACCGAGATCTCTGCAAGCAGTGCTGATATTAATTTAGAAGACTTAATCGAACGTGAAGATGTTGTAGTAACACTGTCTCATGAAGGTTATGTTAAGTATCAGCCATTAACAGATTACGAAGCACAGCGTCGTGGTGGTAAAGGTAAATCAGCAACTAAGATGAAAGAAGAAGATTTCATTGAACGTCTACTGGTTGCGAATACTCACGATCATATTCTGTGTTTCTCAAGTCGAGGTCGTTTATATTGGATGAAAGTTTATCAATTACCACTCGCAAGCCGTCAGGCACGCGGTAAACCAATTGTAAACTTACTACCATTACAAGATGATGAACGCATTACTGCTATTTTGCCTGTGGCTGAGTTTGAAGATAATAAATTCACGCTGATGGCTACTGCTAATGGTACTGTGAAGAAAACAGCATTAAGCGCTTACAGTCGCCCACGTGCTGGCGGTATTATCGCAATTAACTTAAATGATAATGATGAGTTAATTGGCGTTGATATCACTGATGGCAGTAACGACATTATGTTGTTCTCAGATGCAGGTAAAGTAGTGCGTTTTAAAGAGCATGAAGAAACACCAGTAGTTGATGAAGAAGGCAACCCTGTATTAGACGAAAATGGCGAACAAGAAATTAAGTTCAAAGGTGTTCGTCCAATGGGTCGTACGGCAACAGGTGTTCGTGGTATCAAGCTAGAAGGGGAACAAAAAGTTGTTTCTCTTATTATCCCGAGTAATGACGGCGCAATCTTAACTGCAACTGAAAACGGTTATGGTAAGCGTACTGATTTAGCGGAATATCCAGCGAAGAGCCGTGGTACTAAAGGTGTTGTTTCTATCAAGGTGAGTGAGCGTAACGGTAAAGTTGTTGGTGCCACACAAGTACTTGACGGTGATGAGATCATGCTTATTACTAATGGCGGTACTTTGGTTCGAACTCGCGCTTCAGAAGTTTCAACTGTAGGTCGTAATACCCAAGGTGTTCGTTTGATCCGTACAATGGAAGACGAACAAGTTGTAGGTTTACAGCGTATTGATGAAGTTGAAGAAGACGAAAGTGCAATTGTAAGTGCTGAAGTTGGTGAAACAACTGAAACTCCAGTTATTCCGACAGATACAGCTGATGGTACTGAAACAGACAGTGCTGAAGGCGCAACAGAAGAATAATTAGTTAGTTTAATAAGCTTAACTTTTTAAGCCTGTCACTTATTGAGTGACAGGCTTAATTAGATGGTCCACCTCACCCTAAACTAAACTTTAGGGGAGCTACAGAGGAGTACCATCTATGTCTTCTATTACAGTCATTGGAATTGATTTAGGCAAATCAACTTTTCATTTAA
>Ga0105355_10001491_pt1 | contig 21467 bp, 17 predicted proteins | sample GOMGulsemesocosm_2_FD_83508 | JGI IMG/M metagenome (GOLD analysis project Ga0105355, IMG submission 83508) | Methane-oxidizing microbial communities from mesocosms in the Gulf of Mexico - GOM9C Gulf of Mexico | ecosystem: Environmental > Aquatic > Marine > Cold seeps | place: Gulf of Mexico...
GATTCAAGCCCTTGATACGTCTTCTCTCGACTCTATTGCCGCGTGTGGCGATGTGAATCGTAATGTTATGTGTAACCCTAATCCAGTTGAAACTGAGTTACATCAAGAAACGTATGAATGGTCGAAAAAGCTATCTGAGCAATTGTTGCCACGTACTAATGCCTACGCTGAAATTTGGTTAGATGGTGAAAAAGTAACGAGCAATGAAACTGAACCTATGTATGGTGAGACATACTTACCGCGTAAGTTCAAAATTGCTGTTGCTGTGCCGCCACATAATGATGTGGATGTTTATACGAACTGTCTTGGTTTCGTTGCCATTAGTGATAACGGTAAGTTAGTCGGCTTTAACGTAACTGTTGGCGGCGGCATGGGCGCGACTCATGGCGACAAAGAAACCTTCCCACGCTTGGCTGACGAGTTAGGTTTTGTATCGCTTGACGATACCATTGAAATTGCTAAAGCGGTTATTACAACGCAACGTGATTGGGGCAACCGTGTTGACCGTAAGCTTGCACGTTTAAAGTATACTGTTCAAAAACATGGTATCGAAGCTTTTAGAGCGGAAGTTGCATCACGTTCTGGCGTTAATATTGAGCCACCAAAAGCCATTGAGTTTACAACACGTGGCGATCGCTTCGGTTGGGTTAAAGGCACTGACGATAAATGGCATTTAACGCTCTATATTGAATGTGGTCGCATTAAAGATGTACCGGGTAAAGAAGTTCAAACCGGGTTTAGAGAGATTGCTAAAGTGCACAAAGGTGACTTTAGAATGACCTCTAATCAAAATATGATTGTGGCTAATGTTGCTGAAGCTGATAAAGAACAAATTGAAGCACTTGCTAGACATTATGGCATTTTAGGTGAACGTTTAACGCCATTACGTAAGCATTCTATTGCCTGTGTATCTTTACCAACTTGTGCCCTAGGCATGGCGGAAGCAGAACGTTACTTCCCTGAATTTACCGATAAAGTGGATGAGTTGTTAACTAAACACGGTGTTGGCGAGCAACCTATTGTTATGCGAATGACTGGCTGTCCTAACGGTTGTGCACGTCCTTATGCCGCTGAAATTGGCTTAGTTGGTAAAGGACCAGGTCGTTATAACCTTTACTTAGGCGCGGCATTCAATGGCACCCGTATCAGTAAAATGGTACTTGAAAATGGTAATGAGTCTGAAATTTTAGCTGACCTAGATGGCCGATTCGCTCGTTTTGCTAAAGAAAGACAAGATAACGAATACTTCGGTGACTTCCTCGTACGTACTCAAGAGGTTAAAGCCGTGCTGACAAGCGCGGGAGATTTTCATGACTAGCATATTTGGCGACATCGACTTTAAGGCGCTGTTATCAGCGCCGGTAACAGAGCAAACCGCTACCCTTGAGCGCGTGAACGTTGAGCTTGCAAGATTTTCGCCGCAAGAGCGTGTCATGTGGGCGCTTGAGCACTTGCCTGGTAATCATGCGTTGTCGTCAAGTTTTGGGATTCAGTCGGCGCTTATGCTGCACTTGTTAACGCAAGAGTGTGCTGATATCCCAGTGATGCTGACAGATACAGGACATTTGTTTCCGCAAACCTATGACTTTATTGATGTGTTGACAGAGCGTTTGTCGCTAAATTTAAATGTTTATCAAAGCAAGATGAGTCCAGCTTGGCAACAAGCCCGGTTTGGCAACGAATGGGAACAAGGCATTGATGGACTTGACGCTTATAACAAGCGCAATAAAGTTGAGCCGATGCAAAGAGCTTTATCGGAACTTGAGGTTGGCACTTGGTTTTCTGGTTTAAGAAGCCAACAGTCATCAAGTCGTAAAGGTCTGCCTGTTGTAGAAATTAGAGGTATGCGTTATAAATTCTTGCCGATTATTGATTTAAATAATAAGCAAGTGCATGAGTATTTAACGCACTTTGATTTGCCGTATCACCCACTGTGGGAAGAAGGTTATGTTAGCTTAGGTGATGTGCATTCTACATCTAAGCTCGAAGCTGGTATGTCTGAAGAGGATACTCGTTTCAATGGACTGAAACGAGAATGTGGTCTGCATTTTGAAATCTAGCACGAATTATTAATGCCTTAGAAAATATAAGCCGAAGATATCTTCGGCTTTTTTATTGAAAAAATTCCTTATAAACTTAGCAATACATCCTGCCTCTGCTACACTTTTTAAGTAATCATTTACGTTTGTACCTGAAAAATGTAACAGGGGTTCCACTTTTTATGCTTGATTTATCCGATTTTGTGACCAAAGCAAATAGGTTATATACCTTGCCGGATATCTGCCTGCAATTAAATAGTTTGGTGAACAATGATGAAGCATCTGTCGACGATATTGCACAGCTTGTCCGTTATGATCCTGCGCTAACTTTCAGAGTGTTAAAGTTGGCTAATAGTGCGCTATATAGCCGACGTGGCAACATTTCAACTATAGAAGATGCGATTCTAAAAATTGGAACCAATGAGTTATGCAACATAGCACTTGCAACTTCTGCTGCACTTATCTTTAAAGGTGCGGGCCGCAATAAAATAGAGCTGACAGATTATTGGCAACACAGTGTTTCTTGTGCAATTTTAGCTAAAGAGATATTTTTTATTAAATCAGGCAGTAAGAATGGTAGTATGTTTGTTGCTGGCTTGTTACATAATATCGGTTTTTTAGTGGTATTAGAGCGTTTACCATATTATATGGTTAAACTAGCTGATATTGTAGGTGAAGAACATAAAGAACGTGGCTTTGAATATAAAGCACTAGGTGTTACTTTTAGTCAAATATCTAGTGAGTTATTAAAGCGGTGGAATCTAGCTGATGAGCTCGTTGATGTGGTGTCAAATCAATACACTCCCGAGTTATCAGAGGCTTACCCGTTACAATGTCAATGTATGAAGGCTGCAATTATAATAGCCGATCATATATATGAAACAAAAAAAGTTACCTCATTTAATGCGTTGCAGGAATTAACGATTATGCGTCAATTAGAGTTAGATAAAAAACAATTACAAACTATTATCGACAAATCGTTACATGATGTGAAAAGCATCGTTAAAATCATTCAAGGGTAGGGGGGATTATGGACGATATGTTTTTATTCTCTGAAGAAGATGCTCCAACGGTTGCAATAAGCAAGCCTCCGTGGAAAGTCCTTGTTGTTGATGATGAGAAAGATGTTCATGCAGTAACTACACTTGCCTTAGGGTCTTTTGAATTTCATGACCGCGAGCTAGAATTACTTCATGCTTATAGTGCTGCACATGCCAAAGAGATTTTAGATAAAGAAAATGATATAGCATTAATATTACTCGATGTTGTTATGGAAACAGATCAAGCCGGGCTTGAATTAGCTGCCTATATCCGTAAAGAATTAAATAATCATTCAGTGCGAATAGTCTTAAGGACTGGTCAGCCAGGCCAAGCCCCTGAACATCAAGTTATTCGTGATTATGATATAAACGATTATAAGAATAAAACAGAATTAACCTCTGCGAAACTCTACACCATTCTCTATTCAAACTTACGTTCATACAAAGATATCAATGCAGTCATGCGCTCTAAAGCTGCACTGGAACGCTTAATTATTGCATCACGGGGGATCTCTTCACTTCATAGTTTGAAGTCTTTTGTTAATTTAACTCTGACTCAATTACAAGAATTATTGCATATCAATGATGATAAAGTGTTTGGTCAAGAGTCTGGAGCGTATTCCTACGACAATAAAACAAAGCAACTTTCTAAGTTTTTGTTAAATGAATCTGAAGAGCTTGATGAGGTTATTGTTCTTGATAATATAGAACAAGAGCAAAGGGAGTTAATTGAGCAAGCTATAGAACAACATAGCAATGTTTATCATGATCATAGCTTTGTTATGTACTGTAAGGGACAAGGCGCTAGTTTAATATTTTATGGAAAGGTAACTAATAGAATTTCAAGTATCGATCGTAATATTTTAAATATTTTTACAGAGAATCTTATCTCTATTATTGAAAATATATATTTACATGAAGTTATTGATAATTCGCAGAAAGAGATTATTTATAGGCTAGGTGAGGTTGTTGAGTCTCGCTCAAATGAAACGGGTTACCATGTAAAACGTGTTGCTTATTATTCTGCGCTACTTGCCGAGTTAGTTGGGCTACCTGATGATGAAATTGAATTAATTAAAAGCGCCTCACCTTTGCATGATGTGGGGAAAATAGCGATCCCAGATGCTGTACTTAATAAGCCAGGAAAGCTTGATGCTGATGAGTGGGAAATAATGAAGACTCATGCGCTTAAAGGGTATAACGTTTTAAATGGCGCAGGGCTAGTTTTACTCGATATTGCCGCCATTATCGCGTTAACACATCATGAAAAATGGGATGGTAGTGGTTATCCACAAGGTTTAGCGAAGGATGATATTCATTTATATGGCCGTATCACTTCTATTGCAGATGTATTTGATGCACTAGGGAGCGATCGTTGTTATAAAAAAGCTTGGCCTCTTGAGAAAATTATTAACCTCTTCAATGAGGAAAGAGGTAAGCATTTTGATCCTCGTTTGATTGATTTAATGATGGATAATCTCGATCGGTTTCTTGAGATCCGTGATAGGTACCAAGAGTGAGTCAGTCTTTTTTAAAGGGATTTTAAAGCTTAATTAGCTACTGAATCAATTAGCTCAATATAGTCGTTTAGATTATGACATCTCATATTTTTTACTATTTTTATGTGTCAGGTCGAACTTAGCAACAATTAAAGTGAACATCCGAAGCCTAGTTATGCGGAATAAAACCTCGTGTGGCAGTGTCACTTACGTGTACATAGCCACTTCAAATTGTTGTCATTGTGAGTGTTTTTGGTTTTTAATCTATTATTTTTTCCGACTCTCGTTTAAGGTTCTCGAGTCCCAAATTAAATGCTGGGCCGATGAGCGTATCCATCAGCATAGCGAAGATAAAACCGACAACGGGCATTTGCATATCGCCTTCTATTGTCCAATGAACTCTAATTCTGTTTGCTGTGACTTGTTCAAATGTCATATTTGAAATCGCTGGTATAGCGGCATCACCAAACCATAGGTTATAACTGATTCTTTTATTCTCCACACTTTCAATAAATGCCAAGCGACCCCCACCGTTATTATCACTCCAAGTCTGACTTGCTCCAACGCCTTGAGATATATCACCAATGACTACTTTAACGGATGGGTCTAATTCAATCCAGGGACTCCAACGGGGCCACTGCTCTAAATCGTTTGATAAACTGTAGGCTTGATTCAATGTACTGCTAATTTCGATAGAACGCTCAACTTTATAGTCTTGTGGCATAAAAATACCTGCTACAAATAGGGCAATTAGCACCCAAAATACAACACGTAATATTTTCATATTAAGCTCCATAGTGTTTTAATGTTTATTTTTTCGTACTCAATGTGGAATAGTTAGAGCTCATTGTCAAATTTGGTTACAAATTAGCCACTGGATTAATAAGGTAATTAAGGGCTATATTGGATATATAGATCTATTTTTCAGGTTTATCAGCGTCGATCGGGAGGTATTATGTCTATTAAGTTTTTAGTAAGCATTTTCAGTTTAATGATCTTAGTCGGTTGCACGTCAACCAGTGATAGCGCCAATAATTTAGATACGTCGCCATTATTCATCGATAATGTTTTTGACAAACCGGAGGATCTAGCAAGGTCATCAGATATATTTTACCTCACAAAGCTACAAAAAAAATCCCTCGATACCATGGTTAAACCTTCTGTGCACCAGTCATTCACTCGTCAGATTGTTGATAATCTCCTGCAAGAAGACTATCAAGGTTTTGATTATGATAATAGCTTCACACGCACGGCAACCCAGACACTCGCCTCAAAACAGGGGAATTGCTTATCAATGGTTATTTTGAGTGTAGCCATGGCAAAACATTTTGATATTAAATACAAGATATACGATGTCAAAACAGCTCCAGTTTGGAACAGAAATGGTGGACTATTTTTAATTAATGGGCACGTCAATGTGCAACTTGAAAATACCAACTTTAGTACAAAGCATTCTGTCTACGAGTTTATGCAAAATCGTTATTTAACCTTAGACTTTTTGCCGCAAGCATCTCGACGAAGTTTGGCTAAAAAGCAAATAAATGAACGAGAACTTGCTGGGATGTATTTTGCTAACTTAGCGGCTGATGCTATGGTAAAAAAGGATTGGGATAGTGCTTATTGGTTACTCAAAGAGTCCACTTTAAATGCCCCGAAATTTAGTGCAGCATGGAACAGTTTAGCTGTGCTGTATCGTGTTACAGGCTACGATGAGTTAGCTGAAAGTGTCTATAAACATGCTTTAGTCCTCGAACCATTGGATAATAATGTAGTGGCAAATTTAGCCATATTATTATCGTCACAAGGCCGCTACCAAGAAATGTTAAATTATCGGCGTCAAATTGATTTAGCACAGCTTAAAAATCCTTACCGATATTTTGATAAAGCGCAATACGCTGTAGAAGATAAAGAGTTTGATAAAGCGATCAAGTTATATAAGAAAGCGATAAAAATGTCACCGCAAATAGATGAGTTTTACTTTGGTTTATATCAAGCGTATTTGGCGATAGGTGACCAAAAACGTGCTATTAAGTATTTAAAGATTGCTCGTAAGAAGAGTTCAACTGTTGATAGCCGCCATAGATATAATGCAAAGCTTGAGATACTGGCTAACAATTACTAGAGCTATTTTTAAGAAAACAGAGGCATCGTTTATGCCTCTGTTTAGTGAGTGTTTAAGAAAACACTTTTTCAAGAGGGGGAACGATTTGTTTTTTACGACTTAGCACACCGTCAAGCCAAACTTTGCCGTCAGTGGTGGAGTGACCAAAGGCTTTTTCAGCCAAATCACTATCTTCACCAACGATTAACAGCTCAGAGCCTTCTTTCATGATATCTGTCAGTAGCAACAAAACACTGTGCTGACCTTCTTCTGCACGTAGTTTAGCTATGTCAGCTTCTAAGTCAGCTTTCATTTCGTCAAAGATTGCTAGGTCAATAACTTCAAGTTGGCCAATGCCAATTTTAGTCCCATTCATGTTGAAGTTTTTGAAATCACGCATAACTAAATCACGCATAGGCGTATTTAATACTGCTGATTTAACTTTAAACATATCCATGCCCAATGTTTTAAAGTCTTCAATGCCAGCTATCTCAGCTAAAACCTCAACACAACGGATATCAGCTGTGGTGCAAGTTGGTGATTTAAAGATAACTGTATCGCTAAGAATTGCACATAACATCATGCCTGCGATATCTTTTGGAATTTCAACATTGTGGAAGTCATACATCATTTTAATGACAGTATTACTACAACCAACAGGACGAATCCAACACTCTAATGGAGTATCAGATGTTAAATCACCAAGTTTGTGGTGATCGACAATGCCTAATAAAGTTGCTTGGTCGATATCGTCTGGTGCTAAAGCGATATCTGAATGATCAACTATGTAGAGACTTTCGCCGGCATAGCTCATTTTTAATTCAGGTGCTTGAAAACCAAATTTATCGAGAATGAACTGAGTTTCTGGTGATAACTCACCTAAACGGGCCGGAATAGCCTCTTCGCCAATTTGATTTTTAAGGTGGGCTAGTGCGATAGCACCAACAATTGAATCGGAATCTGGAACTTTGTGTCCAACAACATAAACAGCCATAGTATTTCTCTTCATAAAACCGGTAAATTTAATTACCGGCTATTTTATAGGGTCACAAGAAAAATGCTATTTGATTTTAAGCTAAATTAGCTATTGGACTCAATTTAGCTATTTATGATAGCTCAAACACTTGTTCACTTCATTTTTTGAACCCAAAACAACAGCAACACGTTGATGAATTTCTTGAGGTTTAATGTCCATGATACGCTCATAACCTGTCGATGAAACACCACCTGCTTGCTCAACCAAGAAACTCATTGGGTTTGCTTCATACATTAAGCGAAGTTTGTTTGGCTGCGCAGGGTTTTTAGTATCGGTCGGGTAGGTGAATATTCCACCGCGACATAATACACGGTGCACATCACCAACCATGGCGGCTATCCAGCGCATATTGAAGTTTTTATCACGTACGCCAGTGTCTCCTGCTAACAAATCATCGATGTAATTTTGCATCGCTGGTTGCCAAAAGCGTTGATTAGACATGTTAATAGCGAATTCTGCAGTATCTTCTGTAATGGTCATCTTATCTTGTGTAAGCAAGAATTCACCGATGGTGTTGTCTAGTGTGAATAAACGCACGCCATTACCAGTAGTCATTGCTAATTGCGTTGAAGCACCATATAAAACGTAACCTGCGGCTACTTGTGCAGTTCCTGGCTGTAAGAACATAGCTTCATTGGCGCCTTCTTGGCCCTCTGGCACTTCCATGATTGAAAAAATGGTGCCAACTAGGCTATTAATATCAATATTTGATGAACCATCTAATGGGTCGAAACACACTAGGTAACGTCCGTCTGGTGTACCTGCAACAATGGTATCTTCTTCTTCTGAAGCAATGGCGCGAACTAAGCCTGATTCAAGTAGAGTATCTTTAATTAATTGATTTGAAATGATATCCAGTTTTTTCTGTGTTTCACCTTGAATATTTTCATCAAGTGATGATCCCAAAATACCCGCTAATTCACCCTGGTGAAGGCGAAAAGATATTTCCTTACAAGCAGCCATTAAAGTATTTGTTAATGAGATTAACTGTGGGTCGACATTGTCTTGGCGAAGAACTGGCACAAAGCGTTGCATCTTAGATTCCTGAATAAGTGTTTTTTAAAAGCGCTGCTATCATATCTTAAACGCGGAAAAAGTGCATTGATAGTTTGATGCAAATCACAGTTTATAGTAACCAGTGCCATTGGTTATTCGGAAATTATTCTAAGTTTAAATAGAATAATTGGAGCGTGATATTTAGACAATTTTTTGTTTTTTAAAGCAAATCGCGTATTATGCCATCACCGCTATTTTTCGATTAATCAAATATGTTTAATTTTACTTACCGCCAAAGTCTAGTCGGTCGCAGATTTGTTCTCTTTACTGTATTATTTAGCTCTTTCATCACTCTCTTGTTTACCGTCGCTCAGTTGAGTGTTGAGTATAATAAGCAGCTTAATCAGCGCATCTTGTTCAATCAAATAATTCATGACAGTTTGTTAGACAGTTTAAGTAAGAGTATTTGGACATATGATGATGCCCAGATAAACCTTCAGCTTCAGGGTATTGTCAATATTCCAACCATAGAGCGAGCGGTACTTGATTTACCTGAAAATGTTGAATTTAATATCGGTCAAATAACCTCTAATAGTATTGTCAGTGAACGTTTTCAAGTGAACTACAGCCAAGCCGGAAAAGACAGACATATGGGGGAACTCATCATTTATAGCGAGATGGATAGTACCTATAATCATTTAATAGCGTTTGGCGGAGCCATGCTATTTTCTAACCTGTTTAAAACAGCGCTCGTTGTATTATTTATGCTGTATTTGTCTAATCGTTTAATTGGACGGCATTTATTAAATATTAGCCAAAAGTTGGCCCAATATAACGAAGGTGATAAGCCTTGTCCGATCGAACTTCAGCGCAGACATCATGATGAAAATGATGAAATAGATTTGTTAGTCGATAGTATTAATAACATGCAGCAAAGAATTTATTTTGAGCGAAACAAAGCCTTTAATGAAGTGAGACAAAAAGAAGATATTCAGCTGCAAATAGTGGAACAAAAAGAAAAACTGTTAAAACTCGAGCATAAAGTTTCCCTGTCTGAAATCGTGAGAAGTTTGGCTAATGAGCTTAATGCACCACTGATAAACATTAAGGCTTTTTGTAAGCTCTCACTTGAACAAATGCAAGCGCCAAAACTTGAGCAAAAACGTCTTGAACTATCCATTGATAAAATGATTGAAAATAGCTGTCATGCCTTGGATATCGTCAATAGAACCAAGGAAATAATGAAACGTAGTGAGCCACAACGCACTACAAATAACGTTAATCAGTTGGTGACGCGCGCTATTTTCTTGTTATCACAAGAGTTGAAACAGGCTTCAATTACCATTAAACACCATGCTAATGACCAATATATTGGTATTTATGCTGATGGGTTGCAGATTGAACAAGTGTTAGTTAATTTATTTAGAAATGCCATTGAAGCATTAGGAACTGTAGATTCAAAGAATAAATCAATTGAAGTCTCTACTACAGTTAATAACGATAGAGTCATCATTAGAATCGAAGATAACGGTCCTGGAATGAACGATCTTATCATTGAAAAAGTATTTCAACCGTTTTTCAGTACCCGAGATAAAGGTCTTGGTGTGGGCTTATGTATTGCTAAAACACTCGTAAATAGCAATGATGGTGACATAACTATTCATAGAAACTATCGCCAAGGGGCTTGTTTTAATATTGAACTACCGCTTGGTGAAGCAGATTAATAGTTAATGTATTTTTTATCTTAATCTTTAACTAAAAACACCAGCTAATTTGCTGGTGTTTTGGTTAATATTTTCATGATGCAAATATTAAATAACTAATGAAAGGTTATTTACGCACTCTTTCGAATATTAATGAGAGGTGTTAAATAGCTTGGGCGCGCATCTTTCAAGTATAATATCTCTTCAAAGCTCGGTTTACCCTGGGGCAATTTTAAGCGTGTTTTCGTTAAATATGGACGTGCTATATGTGAAATCATCAGTTCGATTTCAGTGATGCCTTCATCGCTTTCTCTAGTTGCATTGTAAAAGTCTACAGCAATTAAAATACCTGAACTGCGTAGGCTTTTCACTTCAGCTTCTTGATGAGGTAGCCAAAGTGAAGTCTGACGTCGTAAATAAAACTCTCGCAGCACAGCTCTCTCACCACTGGTTAGGGTTTGTATTCTAGACTGAACATCAGAAGTTAATTGGCTCTGACGTTGTTTGTGTTGATAGTTTTTAACTGCTTGCTTACATAGGTCAATAGCTAGGTAGGTGCTACTTGCTATAAAACACATGCCGACAAAGTGGGCCGAATCAGTTAAAAATTTGTCCAGCTGCAGCAATGTCGCAATATGTTTTGGCATAAACAATATCAAGGCGCAGGCAATGGCAACCCATAACATACCTTGAAATAGGTAATGAGATCGTGATTGTTGTGATTCATCTTTCCACATAAATACTCCTAAGTGACAAATACTTGTCAAAACTCACCGCTTGAATTAATACATGAAATAAAGCAATAACCGTACCCAATTATTGTTTTTATGATAAAAATGGTCTAACCGATTGATTTTTAATCGCCGCTAAGAAGGGCAGTCATTTTATTTTATGACTCTCCAGGTCTAAATTTACAAAATATTGCCGTTTCATGAGGGCCGGCTAGCCAGTTTGTTATTGTGTCAAAATATTAATATTTTAGTGAAAATAACGACTTTGTGATGATGACTAAAAAATGTAAATGGAAGAGGTTTATTAAGTGGTTGTTTTGTATTGATTATTATTTATTTTAATAATGGCATCAATTTAGCAATTAGACATATAAATAACCAACGTGTGTTGGTCATACAAAAAATTCACCCAAGGACAATCACATGAAACTTCTCAACCGCCGTTTAGCATTAATAAGTGCAATCACCGGAATTACTTTATTAACAACTTCAGCAGCTGCCTTTGCTGATAATGAAAAAATACTGACTAAAGAGATTGCCCTCGATAATATTAGTCACTTGGTATTAGACGCACATGTTGGAAGTGTCAAATTATCTGCTTCAAATGATAATCAAATTCATATTTATGTCAAAGTTAGTTCAAAGGACGGTTGGTCACTGTTTAAGTCAAACCCTGAAGATGCTGAACTAAAAATAGATAATGATGGGCAGCGCATTAAAGTGTCACTAAACGATGATGAGTATGGTGAAGAGTGGAAAATTGAAATACCTCAATTAGATTCAATTGATGCAGATTTAGGTGTTGGGGAAATGACTATTAAAGGACTGTCGGCCAATATGTCTGTAGATGTGGGTGTTGGTGAAGTTACTATTTATAGTGTTGCTGATGCGTATGGCAGTGCAAAAGCTGAATCTGGTGTTGGTGCTGCTTCCGTTCATAGTGCGATTGGTCAAGCTAAACAAAATCGTTCTATGGTCAGTGAAGAAGTTAGTTGGGTAGGGAAAGGTCAATACTCAATCGATGTCGAAGTTGGTGTTGGAGATGCTTCAATAAAATTGAACTAGGTCTTTAATCGGTTTTACTCTCTCTTTACGGTCAGATTTTATCTGGCCTTTTTTATGCCTAACTGATTGATAGCAACAAATTCATTTACCTAAATATTCATTCATAGAATGAATGTTTAGTATTTTTATAGTTTATTGAAATATGCTTTACACTTATAAAACAGTTAATTAGTTGTTTAGTTGTCATTTGTGTCAGTTATTTTAAAGGGGTATGATAGATCGCATCATACACTCAGTGGTGTTATATTTTTGACACTTCAATTGAACCTTAAAGAGGCCATTATGACTCAACGAATCACCACCGGCGGGCTGCAAGTCGCTCAATCCCTCTATGATTTCATTAATGATGAAGCACTGCCTCATTCTACAATTGATCAAAAAAGCTTCTGGCATTCATTTGAACAAATCATCAATGAATTCTCGCCTTCAAATAGAACCTTACTTGATAAGCGTCACCTTCTTCAGCAAAAAATTGATAGCTGGCATCAAAGCAATACATTTGATTTTGATTGTTATAAAGCCTTTCTCCAGGAAATAGATTATCTATTACCTGAATGTGACGATTTTTCTGTCAGTACTACTAATGTTGATTCTGAGATGGCTACTATGGCGGGCCCCCAATTAGTTGTACCTGTGATGAATGCTAGATTTGCGCTTAATGCAGCGAATGCACGTTGGGGTTCTCTGTATGATGCACTCTATGGAACTGATGTGATTAGTGATGAAAATGGTGGAGAAAAAGGCCATGAATATAATTCCATTCGAGGCGAGCGAGTCGTTAGCAGAGGGCGAAAGTTTCTTGATGATTTTGCGGCGTTAGAGTCAGGAAGTCATGCTGGAGCTGCGCTGTATTTTATCGATGAAGGGCAATGTAAAGTAAAACTAAGTGATGGCAGTGTTAGTGCTCTAAAGAAAACAAACCAATTTGTTGGCTATATTGGAAATTGTGATGCTCCGTCATCAATACTCATTAAAAATAATGGATTGCATATCGATATTATCATCGATAGCACCAGTGTTATTGGCCAAAAAGACGGTGCAAATGTGAGTGATATTGTCATTGAATCAGCGCTAACAACAATTATGGATTGTGAAGATTCTGTAGCTGCTGTAGATGCACAAGATAAAGTGACTATTTATCGAAACTGGTTAGGTTTGATGAAAGGCACCTTGTCACAATCGATGCGTAAAAACGGTAAAGAATTGATACGTACATTAAATGGAGACCGTCAATATTTAGATCCTAGCAATCAAGTGCTGACATTAAAGGGGCGAAGTTTAATGTTTGTTCGTAATGTTGGGCACCTGATGACTAACGAAGCGATAATAGATTGTCATGGCAATGAAGTGCCTGAAGGTATTTTAGATGGTGTTTTAACGTCGCTCATTTCATTGCACGATATTAATGGTCAAAGTGAATTCAAGAATTCTAGAGCAGGTTCAATATATATTGTTAAGCCGAAAATGCATGGACCCGAAGAGGTTAGATTCACCGATGACTTATTTAATGCCATCGAAGATGCATTATCGCTGCCACGCTACACGATAAAAATGGGAATCATGGATGAAGAGCGTCGTACTACTTTAAATTTAAAGCAGTGTATTAAGGCTGCACAACATCGCGTCGTATTCATTAATACAGGGTTTTTAGATCGTACCGGTGATGAAATACACACATCTATGCTTGCGGGTCCGATGTTACGTAAGGGAGATATGAAAGCAACCTCTTGGATCAATGCGTATGAAAATTGTAACGTTGATGTCGGTTTATCATGTGGGTTAAGCGGACGAGCACAAATTGGTAAAGGGATGTGGGCGATACCCGATCAAATGAACAATATGCTTGAAACAAAAATTGCCCACCCAATGTCGGGTGCCAATACGGCGTGGGTCCCATCACCTACAGCAGCTACCTTACATGCTATGCATTATCACCAAGTAAATGTTTTTGAACGTCAACAAGTAGTGAAACAACGACAGCATGCAAAAATAGATGATATTTTATCTATTCCAGTTGATTTTAACCCTCAGTGGAGTGAGCAAGAAATAGAACAAGAGTTAGAAAACAATGCACAAGGATTATTAGGGTATGTTGTGCACTGGATTGATGAGGGGATTGGCTGCTCTAAGGTGCCAGATATTAATGATGTAGGATTAATGGAAGATAGGGCAACACTACGAATATCATCCCAACATATGGCCAACTGGCTATGCCATGACATATGCTCCAAGGAGCAAGTCATGAATGTGTTGAAAAAAATGGCTAGAGTGGTTGATAGTCAAAATTCACAGGATGTTAATTACCAACCAATGGCTGATAATTTTGACAATAGCATTGCATTTCAAGCCGCCTGTGAATTGGTATTTGAAGGCCATAACCAGCCCAGTGGTTACACTGAACCTGTGTTACATAAGCGTCGTTTAGCTTTAAAGGCTCAAAAATGACCTAAATATAGCGAATATTGTAATGAACTCTACTGAGATTAGAGAGTTCATTATGGTTGTTTGCTAAGCGTAAATATCATTACCAGATAAGAAGGCGGTATTTTAATAAGCTTCCTCTGTTATTGATGAATTAAAGTGTACCCAGCCTCGTCATAGTGATGAAAGGTTACTTTGTCTCGTCCACTATTTTTAGCTTGATAGAGCGCTTTGTCAGCTAAACTAACTAGGGTATCGGCTTTGAGGCTATCATTTGGATAAAAAGCACATCCAATCGATGCGGTCATCTGATCTACATTCATACCGTTTGAAATGACTTTCAGTTGCCTTATTTGTTCAAGTAAATTATCGCACTGTATGCGTGCTTGATCTTTATTGGTATCAGTTAACACTAAAATAAATTCTTCCCCGCCAACCCGACAAGCAATATCCTTATTGTTAGTGAATGTATTTAAAAGGCGTCCAAACTCTTGCAAGGCAGTGTCACCAGCATCATGTCCAAAGTTGTCATTTAGTTTTTTAAAGTGATCAATATCCAGCATAAGTAAGGCTACTTGGCTATTGGATACCTTTGCGCGGACTAATTCTTTTTCAATTGTTTCAGTGAAATAGCGTCGATTATAAAGTCCTGTTAATGAATCTTTAATCGCTTGATTACGTAAATTATCTCGCAACTGTAAATTGGCGATTGATAATGCAACTTGTTCAGCCAATGATATGGCAATTTTTCTATCATTCTCATCAAATTCAGCCATTTCATGATTACGGCTGACATGCATAACCCCCAATGTTTCACCTTGAGACACTAACGGAATACAAATGATGTTTGAAACATCTATCACGTCATGTTGGCATTTTATTAATTTATCATATGGGCCTTGAGGGTGTGTATAACCCTTTCTTAAAGCCCAGCAAGCATCAAGAGAGTAGTGGGGCATATTTAAAAACGCTTCAGAGCCCCATTTTATTTTTATTTCAGCTAAGTTTCTAGAGGATCGGATAATAGAAATGACACCCGCATCATGATCAAGCAACATGGGTGCAAACTTAGCAAGTACTTGTTCAATATCCTTAATTGATTTACTTAGCGTGAGCAATGTGCCGAACTCTTGCAATAACAAGAGCTCTGTTGTTTGCTTTTTAATACGCGCTTTGAGCCGATAATAACGTAAAGTCAATTGACCGTTTAGCCAGCTCACACAAAAGTAGCCACCAATACTTGTACATAAAAATAAAAGGAAATATGCAGGCAGGTAGTTATACCGCTGATTAACAATCTCTTGTTGCTCCAACCTATAATCTCGTCCAATTCTAAAGACGTAACTTCCTTGATTTATTGCTAAGTAACGCTGGGTTGTTGAAGCAATGGGATCTAGCCTTAATGAAAAGCCCCTAATTTCGCTGAGTGCTGTTTTTACTTCAATCTGCTATAAGTGTTTATTGCTGGTACTGAGGGCGTAGGATGATAAATGACTATCACCTAACAATTGGCCTTGAGGTGAGATAATTGAAATCCGATTTTCGTTATTACGTGATAATTCATCAATAATTAAATCATAGGACAGTTGATTTTTGTGGGTATGTTTATCTATAAAATCAATAGCTTTAATTAAGGTTTTTGACTGATATTCAAGAACTCTTTCAGCATTGTATTGTGCATTACTAGCATTTTGATATTCATTAATAAAGGTGACTAAAATGAATAGAGGAAAAGCGATTAAAGTCGGTAAATAGTTAACATACCAGCCATGCGTCTTTGTTTTAGCCATTCAACATTCCATGTTAATAAAAGCAATATTACATCGATATTAGCAATTAACATTGGCAAATGAAAGTGTCATTAATACGGGTTATTTAAGGTCCTCAACGGCTTGATTAACTAATGTTGAAATATCATTGCAGGTTGTTTCGACGCCACAGCTGCAATCAATATGTTGATGTTCTGCTAGCCAACCAATAGTTTTAAGGTGCTTTTGTCCACAGCTAGGGCAAACAATTTTTAAGGTTTGTAGTTGATTTAAATGAGTCATAGTAAGTCCAAATATATTAATATTTCAAGTTTATCAAACTAATATGACTTTTCTGTGACGAGGTCTGCAAAACGTGTTGCTTAAATTTAAAATGCCCCTAAAAATTAGAGGCATAGGAAAAAAATAGGTTAAATAATAAATAAAGTTTATTCAACACCACGAAGTAATGCATTAACACCAACTTTGGCACGTGTCTTGGCATCAACTTTTTTGACGATAATAGCCGCGTATAAGTTATGTGTACCACATTTTGAAGGAAGCGTACCAGAAACTACAACAGAACCCGCAGGAACACGGCCATAATGTATCGTGCCTGTTTCACGATCGAATATACGTGTACTTTGGCTAATATAGACACCCATTGAAATAACACTGCCTTCTTCAACAATCACGCCTTCAACGATTTCAGAGCGTGCGCCGATAAAACAGTTATCTTCAATAATCGTAGGGTTTGCTTGCAATGGTTCCAATACCCCGCCAATTCCAACGCCACCAGAAAGATGTACGTTTTTACCTATTTGAGCACATGATCCAACTGTCGCCCATGTATCAACCATGGTACCTTCATCGACATAAGCCCCGATATTAGTATACGAAGGCATTAAAACAACATTCTTGCCAATGTAACATCCTTGTCGTACCGTTGCTGGTGGTACTACGCGTATTCCTTCTTCTTTGAACTGTTGCTCAGTATAGTTAACGAATTTTTGCGGTACTTTATCAAAGTATTGTGTGTCGCCGCCGTCAATAATGGCATTGTCATGCAATTTAAAAAATAACAAGACAGCTTTCTTTAGCCATTGATGAACGACCCATTCACCGCTAATTTTTTCGGCAACACGCGCCTGACCTGAGTCAAGCATAGCCATAACTTGTGTGACGGCATCTTTAGTTTCAGCAGTGGCTGTTCCAGCAGTATACTCATCTCGAGTTTCAAATGCGTGTTCTATAATCTTTTGTAAAGCACTCATGAATGGTTCCTATGCGATTCTTTAATTTATGATTGATTTAATTTACCAATCGCTTTGATTAGTGATTGTTGTAAAGCTGTTTGTTGTTCTTCTTCTAAAGGGTCTTCATTATGGGTTGTAATAATAAAAAAATCTTCAACCCTCTCACCAATGGTGGTAATTTTTGCGTTGATTAAGTTAATTTTATGTTTGGTAAATACATCCCCAATGGTGGCGAGTAATCCGGGTACATCAAGGGCTATTAATTCAAACATTGTGTAATCATTATTATCATTAGTCACAAACGACACCTGTGTGGCTACTGTAAAATGCTTGGTTTGACGCGCTATACGTCGATTGTTATGCACTTTGAAGTTCGTTTGAGTGAGGGACTTTGTTAATGTTTGCACTATTGAGTTGATACGACGTTGGTCGACAATAGCTAGCCCATTTTGTTCTGAGATACTAAAAGTATCAAGCACATGATTATGGTTTGTGGCCATGACATGGGCATCGTTAATTTGCACGTTTTTACTGCCTAATACTCGCATGACTTTGGCAAACAAGTTTGACATGTTTGGTGTGTAAACAAACAGCTCACTGGCTGTTTTATTGTCATTATTAATTAGGGCGACAATAGGCTTTTTAAGGTGGACATGGCTTAATATCCGCTGACTATGATGCGCAATAGCCGTTGGTGTGTGTCTTAAAAAGTAATCTGGTTGAAATTGAGACCACAGAGCTTCTACGTCGGCAAATTCAATATCGTCATCAGTCGTTTCAATGAGGTGTTTCGCTTTTGCTTTGTATTCCTCAATGCGAAGCTCTGCGTCGACATCACCTTGTTTACCACGTCTTAGCGCTCTGAGCGTAAAGAAATATAAATCCCGTAATAAAGAACCTTTCCAGTTATTCCAAAGACTGTTGTTGGTGGCGCAGATATCTGCCACGGTTAAACAATACAAGTAATCGAGGCGTGTTTCATCTTGTACTGTTTTTGCAAACGCATTAATCACTTGAGGATCGTGAATATCCCTGCGCTGTGCAGTGACTGACATCACTAAATGGTTTTCAACAAGCCAAGCTATCAGACGAGTATCATGGTCGTTAAGATTATGCAGTTTGCCAAAGTCGAGTGCATCTTGTGCACCGAGTTCACTATGATCACCGCCGCGACCTTTAGCTATGTCGTGAAATATGGCGGCTAAAACCAATAACCCTTTTTTTGCTAACGTATGAATAAGCGCACTACAGAGCGGAAATTCACCTTTGTGCTCTGGATTGGAGAAACGATCAATATTTTTGAGTAATCGGTGAGTATGCTCATCTACAGTGTAGGCATGAAATAAATCAAACTGCATTTGTCCGCAAATGTATTGCCAAGCGGGTAAATAACAGCCAAGAATGCCATGTTTGTGCATCATTGATAATGCGCGTATACCATCGGGGTGTTTAATGATGTTCATAAAAGCAGTTCGACACGACTGTTCTTCACATAATGGTACCGTTATACCATCCCGAACGTTGCGCAATTGTCTGAGTGTAGCGGCATATATACCAGTAATAGATTTATCTTTTGCTACATTAAGGAAGAGTTCTAATATCTTTGATTTATCGTTAAATAGTGTGAGGGATTTGGTTTCAATAAAACGTCCTCGGCACTGATAATCATCGTCTATAGAACGGATATCCAATGATTTTATTCGACCTAAATACTCCCTTTTAAATAACTGAAGCAGCATCTCACACAATTCAGAAACTTCGCGAACTACCTGATAGTACTGCTTCATCATATTTTCGACAGCGAGGCGGTTACTGTCGTTGTAACCCATGGCAATGGCAACATCATGTTGATAATTAAATAATAGCTTATCTTCACCACGTTCAGCGGCATTATGCAGGGCAAAGCGCATGCGCCAAAGGAAATTTTGACAGCGCAGCAATTGATCCAGTTCTATTTGTGTAAGGAATCCATGATGGACTAATTGAGCCGCAATGGTTGCCTTAAAATGGCGCTTAGCTATCCAGCCAATAGTTTGTATATCTCGAAGTCCACCCGGGCATGTTTTTATGTTTGGCTCTAAGTCAAAAGAGCTGCTGGATTGATGGCGAGTAACTTGCTCGTCTTTTTTAGCTAGATAAAACTGGTTGCTTGGCCAAAAGTCAGGTTGTTCGATGGTAAGTTGTAACTCATCGTAGAGAGATTGAGTGCCTGATAATAAGCGACTTTCCATTAAATTAGTGGCGACAGTTATATCTTGTGAACCGATAGTTAGGGTTTGCTCTAATGTGCGTACGCTATGACCAACCTCGTATTTTATATCCCATAACAAGGTAATAAATTGACTGATTTTTTCACATTGGAGTGGAGTGACAGCTTCTTTAGATAAGAGCAACAGGTCAATATCTGAGTGTGGGTGAAGCTCGCCGCGACCATAGCCCCCTACAGCAATGAGGGCTATAGACTCATCGTCAAGGTCAACGTATTGCCACAGCTGTTTTAAAATAGAGTCTACATAATTACATCTATCGTGGAGCAGCTCACGAATATCAGTATTATCTTGCTCATCTTGAAACTGAAGGGAAAGTTTTGCGTTAACATCACTGTTTGCTTCCTTACATGCAGGAATAACGTCTAAAGTATCGAGGGCATGTAAGGTTAATGTTTCAGGTGGTAACGGCATAAACTTCCTTCATAAATATCAGTATTAAGCGTGCGTGATGACACGTGGCAGAGTCTCGTCGCTGCGAAGTGTTAATACTTCCACGCCATTCTCAGTAACTAATAAAGTATGCTCCCATTGTGCTGAAAGTGAGCGATCTTTTGTTACAACGGTCCAGCCATCGTTATTGGCCATTTTGCTTTGACGCTTACCTGCATTAACCATAGGCTCTATCGTTAAGCACATGCCAGCTTGTAATGTATCACCAGTACCAGGGCGGCCATAATGAACGACTTGTGGATCTTCATGGAACTCTTTACCAATGCCGTGTCCACAGTATTCACGAACAATAGAATAATTCATACCTTCACAGTAAGTTTGAATAGCATGACCAATGTCGCCTAGGCGAACGCCAGGTTTTACCATGTTGATGGCTTTATACAAGCTCTCTTGTGTGGTTTTTATTAATCGATTAGCTAAAATACTGCCTTGACCTACAACAAACATCTTACTGGTATCGCCGTGATAACCATCTTTGATGACTGTGACGTCTACATTAATGATGTCACCTTCTTTTAGTTTTTTGTCGCTAGGAATCCCGTGACAAATAACATGGTTGACAGATGTACAAATAGATTTTGGAAAACCGTGATAGTTTAATGGTGCAGGTATCGCTTGTTGTTCTTCGACTATATAACGATGACAAATATCGTTGAGTTCATCTGTAGTCGTTCCTTTTTTTATAAAAGGGCCTATCATTTCTAATACTTGCGCTGCTAATGCACCCGATACGCGCATTTTTTCAATTTCTTCGCTTGTTTTTATTGTAATTGCCATTAACTTTTCTCACTTTAAAATGACCATTTTTTTGGTCAAAACTTGTTTTTGCCGCGTATTTTTGGTATAAAGCGCGCCGGGGAATGTATTCAACTTTCATATTTAAGTCGGTTTAACGCTGATTTTAATGATCTTGAGTATAAAGAACCACTAAAAAATACATTTATCTTAAATCACACACGTATTTAAACTGATTTCGGGGTGCTTTTTTACCTTTTTTGGTAAAAGGTTCGAAATTCAGGATACGTGGAGGCCTAACCCCAAGAGGAAATTATTATGGCTACAGTTTCAATGCGCGATATGTTACAAGCAGGTGTTCATTTTGGTCACCAAAC
>Ga0105355_10001492_pt1 | contig 21462 bp, 20 predicted proteins | sample GOMGulsemesocosm_2_FD_83508 | JGI IMG/M metagenome (GOLD analysis project Ga0105355, IMG submission 83508) | Methane-oxidizing microbial communities from mesocosms in the Gulf of Mexico - GOM9C Gulf of Mexico | ecosystem: Environmental > Aquatic > Marine > Cold seeps | place: Gulf of Mexico...
GCCGCTATAATCTGCGCCAGAAATTTAAAATACACGGATTAACCGTGATAGCTGAGAGGACTTTTCTGTGAAAATGTTACAAGCAATGATGTTATTCGTAGCCACTTTAGTAATGGCTCAAGCTAATGCTACTGACACAATGACTGATGCCCAAACGGAAAAGCTCCGTGAGCGTATCAAGCCTGTGGCTGAAGTTTGTGTTCAAGGTGATGATTGTGGCGGCCCTGTTGTTGCGGCTTCTACCGGTCCACGTACTGGCGATGCTATCTATGCTGCCTCTTGTGCTGGTTGTCATTCAATCGGTGTTGCTGGCGCTCCTAAAAAGGGTGATACGGCGGCATGGGACAAGCGCTTAGCAAAAGGCTTCGATAAGACTTTGGCTAATGCTATCAGCGGTTTGAATGCGATGCCTGCTAAAGGTTTGTGCATGGATTGTTCTGATGACGAGCTAACCTCAGCGATCAACTTCATGTCGGGTCGTAAGTAAAATACCTGTTTCTATAAACGGGTACTGTTACGGATTAACGCTGCTGCGATTAGGGCGTTAAAAAAAGAGCCTCAAGCTTTCGCTTCAGGCTCTTTTTTTATGTCTCACGACTTAGAGTTCTACATCCCTGTAGCTCACACTAAGTTAGAAACCCGCCATCAAGTTCTTCAAGCTTGCCATCGTCTCTTGGCCGCGAGCTTTCTGTTCTTCAGCAGAGACTTCAGTCTTTCCTTCCCACTCAATATCATCTTGCGGTAATTCATCTAAGAAACGGCTGTGTGTCGTATCTAGAATTTCACCATACTGCTTCCGCTTACCTGCATAAGTGATGGTAAGCGTACGCTGCGCACGGGTAATGCCCACGTACATCAAACGGCGCTCTTCTTCGATAGTATCCGCTTCAATACTGTTTCTATGCGGCATCAATTCTTCTTCTAGACCCACCATGTAGACATGGGGGAACTCTAGACCTTTCGATGCGTGGAGCGTCATTAGTTGAACTTGATCTTCTTCGTCCTCATCAGCCTGGCGTTCTAGCATGTCGCGCAAAATCAGCTTGCTTACCGCATCTTCAATGGTAACTTCATCGCCAATTTCATCGGCTTTCTCAATCATCTTTGAGATCGAGTCCACTAGATACCAAACGTTGCTCATACGGCGTTCGGCCATATGGGGGGTTCCGCTGGTGAGCTGAAGGTGCGCTTCGTAATCGAGGTCTTCGATCATTTCTTTGACGGCGGCTACCGCATCGTCGGCATAAGCCATGCGCGTGATGTTGCCCAGCCAGTGGCCGAAGCGCTTTAGCTTATCCAAGGCCTTCGGCGTTAATAATTGCTCAAGGCCCAGCTCTGTTGTCGCAGCCATCATTGAGATACCACGGCGAATACTGTACTCGCTCAGCTTTTCGATGGTGCTAGGACCAATCTCGCGACGGGGGGTATTAATAATACGCAAAAATGCGGAGTCATCAGTCGGGTTAATCAGTAAGCGCAAATAGCCCATGATGTCTTTAATTTCACTACGACCAAAGAATGATTGGCCGCCGCTTAATTTATAAGGCACTTGATGCGCTTGCAGCTTCATTTCTAAGATGCGTGATTGATGGTTGCCACGATACAATACGGCGAAATCAGAGAATTTACCGCCATAACGCATACGACGCTCCACTATGCCAGTGACGACGCGTTCCGCTTCGACTTCATCATTCTTGCACTTAAGAATTTTAATCGCATCGCCGTAGCCCTTATCCGACCACAGTTTCTTAACGAGTTCGTGCGGGTTGTTATCAATTACCTTGTTGGCGGCGTTAAGAATCAAGCCGGTAGAGCGATAATTTTGCTCCAGCTTAACCAGCTTCAAATGCGGGTAATCGACTTTTAATAAATTCAGGTTTTCGGGACGGGCACCACGCCAAGAATAAATCGATTGGTCATCGTCCCCTACCACAGTTAAACCATTACGGTCGCCGAGCAACATTTTCACCAGTTCGTACTGACTGGTATTGGTATCTTGATACTCATCCACAAGCAGGTAGCGGATTTTACTCTGCCAGCGCTTTAGTACTTCCGGATGATTTTTGAATAGCATGGTCGGGACCCAAATAAGGTCATCGAAATCCACCGCGTTATAAGCGCGTAACGTTCGCTGATAAACCGAGTAGCACTGAGCGATCATCATCTCTTGCGGATTTTCAGCTTTGGCGATAGCTTGTTCGGGATCTAGCATGTCATTTTTATGATTCGAGATGGCGCTTTGCACCATATCTAACGCGTCATCATCTTGGTCATGATCGCGCATCATAATGTCTTTCAGAATGTTCTTGGCATCGTCTTGGTCAAGGATAGAAAAACCGGTTCTATAACCCGCCGTTTTGCATTCTGAACGAATAATATTCAAACCGAGGTTGTGAAAGGTCGATACCGTCAAGCCTCGGCCCTTACCGCCCTCTAAAAGCTGGCCGACACGTTCTTTCATCTCGCGCGAGGCTTTATTGGTAAAGGTTACCGCCGCAATGTGATGGGGCTTAATGCCGCAACTTTCGATCAGGTAGGCGATTTTACGGGTGATCACACTGGTTTTACCCGAGCCTGCACCGGCAAGTACCAATAAGGGTCCATCGATGTATTTGGCGGCTTCTTTTTGCCTAGGGTTTAGATGACTTAAGTCGACCACGAACATTCCTCTTTGATTCAGGTGGCTATTCTAACAATGATGACGAAATTTGATAGAGATCAGTCTCATCAGGCAGACAGATTCTGATTTGTAACCTATAAATAAGGTACCTATGTTGTCTATTGTTAGGAAGTGATCATTGTTTGAACATAAGTTGGTATCGAGGGCGGTACAAGAATTAAACAGTGCTAATAATACAGGGCCTACGAATGCTAAGCGCCTGCTATTTATGACCACGTCGAGTGAGTCTCAGTCCAGTAGTTTTAAATTATTACAGCAAGCTCAACGGGGTTCTGAAATAAGCCATTGGCAGCCAGGGCAAGCATTGAATGCTAACGCTAATTGGTTTTGTATTGTCTTACATTTATCACAGCTAGCCTCCGAACTGGTGGCTCAATATTTAGCCATTGCCGGCCAGTGGCCGGTGGTAATTATCTCAAATCTTAATCCTGAAAAAGCGCTAGCAGGATTGGAGCATGAAGCGATTGATCTTGAGTGGTTGAACGAAGAGCATTTAGATCAAGATTATCTTAATCGCGCGATTGATATGGCGGTCTTAAAATATCGTTTGAATCATCATGCCACGGATGAGATTTTGGATATAGCGCCCCATTCTAATGGGCGGCAAGGGGAAGTTATTCTTGATCGCCAAGCATTTTTTCAGCAAGCAAACTCTCTCTTAACAAAAGCTCAGGTGACGCAGCCGCAATATTTTCAATTGCTACAATGCCGTTGGTTGAAAAGCAAAAGCGCACAATTAAGTTGGCAAGATAGTGAATTATTGCGGTTGCGCTTTGAACGGTTTTTAGCTCAATATGTTAAAAAAGGTACTTTGCTAGGCCGATTGATGGATGAGCAAACCGGTTTGCTATCGATTAATAATGAGCCGATGGATAAAGGTAATTTAGACAGCTTTCATCAACTTTGTTTGCAAGAGTTTAGTGATATTAAGCTGCTGGTTTATACCAGTACTGCGACTCGAGTAAAAGATTCTGAAAGCCTTGCACTGGCTATGCAGCAAGCGGTACAAGAAATTGCTCGGGACAAATTAGTGCAAGAAACTAAGTTTGAGTGGCAGTCATACCAGCAAGCGAATATTGGTTTAATGAGCAGTATGCATTTAGCCTTACAGCGCCAAGAGTTCGTACTTCATTATCAACCCCAGTTACAGGTAGAAACCGGTGAGTGGGTCGGTGCAGAAGCTCTGATTCGTTGGCAGCATCCTAGTTTTGGTTTATTACCGCCTGCTGCTTTTATTAAAGAAGCAGAATCGACAGGGCTGATTACCGTATTAGGTCGTTGGGCGTTGCAGGAAGCAATTAGAGCTTGGAAAACTATTTTCATTGATACCGGTCGCATGATCTGTATGGGGGTGAATGTTTCTTTTCCGCAGGTGGCTGATGCGCAATTTGCCGACGAAGTGTTACGGGCATTAGAAGAAAATGATATGCCCCGTGAATATCTAGAATTAGAGCTGACAGAAACCACTATTATTAAGAATGAGCAGGTTACTGTAGAAAACCTCAAACAGCTTTTAAAGGCGGGTATTAAAATTTCGTTGGATGATTTCGGTACCGGATTTTCGTCGTTGTCGCATTTAAGTGATTTACCGATCAGTGGTATTAAATTAGATCGAGCTTTTGTATCACCCTTGGCTGAAGAAGGTGCGCAAACTCATATTGCTGCGGCGATGATTGGCTTGGCAAAACTGCTTAATTTAGAAACCACGGCTGAGGGCGTAGAAGATGCACGCTGCATGGAAAAGATTAAGCAGCTAGGGTGTGACCGCGTACAAGGTTATTATTTTTCTCGGCCTTTGGCATTAGAAGATTTATTAATGCGAGCAGAGCAGAATTTTTCGCCTTTAACCCAAACGGATATGAATACGGGTCGCTCACTCTAGTCATTATAAAGAAGTATTTCTACATACTCGTTACTTCTGACGATAGCGTTCCAGCTTTCGATAACTCAGTGCTTCCATGATATGACCGGTTTGGATATCTTCACTATCATCCAAATCGGCAATGGTGCGAGATATTTTTAATACGCGATGATAAGCACGCGCACTTAAATCTAGCTTCTCAATTGCCAATCTTAATAAGTTCTCGTTTTCCTCGCTTAAGCTGCAAAAGGCTTCAACCTGCGCATTACTCAGCTGGCCGTTACTGCATTGCTGACGTGCTAATTGTTTTTCCCAAGCGCTTAATACTCTGGCCTGTACCGTCTCACTATTTTCTAGAGTATGTGAGTTTTTCTTTTGTAATTCTAAAATTGAAATCGGTGGCACTTCGACTTGTAGATCGATACGATCTAATAACGGCCCAGAAGTTTGTCCTTGGTAGCGTTTTACTTGGTCTTCGGTGCAGGTACATTTAGCCGAAGAATCTCCATAATATCCACATGGGCAGGGATTCATGGCAGCGACTAATTGAAAACGAGATGGGTAGGTGACTTGCTGACTGGCACGAGCAATACAAATTTCACCACTTTCTAAAGGCTCACGTAAAACATCCAATACTTTGCGACTAAACTCAGGTAGCTCATCTAAAAATAAAATACCGCCATGGGCTAATGAAATTTCACCTGGCTTGGGTCTGCCACCACCACCGACTAACGATATACCCGAGGCGGTATGATGCGGACTTCTAAAGGGGCGTTGTCGCCACTGCTTTAGCCAGTCGTTGTGGTGTTGGCTAATGGAATAAATGGCGGCACTTTCTAAGGCTTCTTGATCATTCATCGGCGGTAAAATCCCCGGCAAGCGACTGGCTAACATGGTCTTACCCGTACCAGGGGGACCTATAAAAATCAGATTATGTTTTCCGGCAGCGGTTATTTCTAACGCGCGCTTTGCTTGTGCCTGACCTCGTACTTCATTTAAGTCGGCATGAGCGGTGATATACTCTACGGGTTCTACATTATCAATTTCGTCTAGACTTGCTTGACCACAAAGGTAGGCACAGACTTCTAATAAACTGCGTGTATTTTTCTGCGCCGCGCCTTGGCAAAGAGAAGCTTCTTCTGCATTATCGCGAGGCAAAATTAACGTGCGATCGGTATATTGAGCTTGAATGGCGGCGCTTAAAATACCGCGTATCGGTCTCACTTCTCCACTGAGGGCAAGTTCTCCGATAAACTCATGTTGATCTAATAAGGTATCGGGAATTTTTCCGTCCGCTGCGAGTATGCCGATAGCGATGGCAAGATCGTAACGACCGCCTTCTTTTGGAAGATCAGCTGGGGCGAGATTGACAGTTATTTTTTTCGCCGGAAATTCAAAGTTGCTGTTGAGGATGGCACTGCGAACGCGGTCTTTGCTTTCTTTTACGGCGGCTTCAGGTAAGCCAACAATATTCATTGTGGGAAGGCCATTAGAAAGATGAACTTCGACTGTCACCAGAGGTGCTTGAATGCCCACTTGAGCGCGGGTACGAACGATGGCTAATGACATGAATTCTTTCCGTAGAATTGTGCTTCATTAGCCAGTTTAGATAAGTTCTTACTAGGGTGCCTTTAGCCAATAGTAGTAACTTGAAGAGTGCGGTTTAATCTTTTGGTTCTACTTCGGTTTGCAGCTGATCTTGAAGAGTTGTTAATTGCACTTCTAAATTCGTTAAGCGATCCTGAGTGCGACTTAGCAAGTCTGCTTGCACATCAAACTCTTCACGCGTGACCAAATTAGCTTGTACTAGCAACTGCTGAAAATGCGCTTTTGCCATCATTTTCATTTCTTCGCTGAACGCTTGGCCTGGTAAGCCTTTTTCGCTCAAACCTTGCATCCATTCGTCTGCAAGGCCTTTTAACTGTGATGGGTTAAACATAGTGAAATCCACATTAAAATTGAATAATGTGACTACTATACCAGCAAATACCCACCATCAACATTGATACAAGTGCCCGTTGTATAGCTAGAAGCATCGGACGCAAGATACAGTACAGTCCCTGCCATTTCTTCTGGCACGGCAGCACGCTTCATTGGAATGTGCATCATTGCTTGCTTTAAAATGGCATCGTTACTGGTTAGCGCGCTGGCAAATTTGGTATCCGTTAAACCTGGTAATAAAGCGTTCACGCGTATGCCTAACGGTGCACATTCTTTCGCGAAGGTCTTGGTCATGGCAATGACAGCAGATTTAGTAATGGAATAAATACCTTGGAAATCACCAGGGATCACGCCGTTAACGGAAGCGACATTGATGATATTACCACCACCATTTTTCTTCATTAATTTTCCGCCAGCGACAGACATAAAGAAGTAACCACGAATATTCACATCAACCGTTTTTTGGAAGGCACTTAAATCCGTATCGAGAACGTGGCCAAAATAAGGATTGGCAGCCGCGTTATTTACTAGAATATCGAGCTTGCCGTGCTTTTCTTCGATCTGTTTAAAGCAATTCTCTATCTGATCCATTTCACCAATATGGCAAGCTAGGGCTTCAGCGCTGCCACCTGCCGCAATGATCTCGTCGGCAATGACTTGGCAACCTTCAACTTTACGGCTAGAAACAATCACATGAGCGCCAGCACTGGCTAGCAGCTTAGCAATGCCTTCGCCAATACCACGGCTTGCGCCAGTGACTAGGGCGACTTTATCTTTTAGGTTGAATAGGTTTTCTACACTCATAATTTTGCTCTCTATCAGTATCTATAGTGTTAATACTCTCATATCGGCCGGCGTCTAATAAGTAGGCTGAGAGTCTGCATGAAACCAGTGTAGGGATAAATAGATGATTCATTAACTGAATAATATAGATGGATTAGAATTCATCTTGTTTATTTTAGTCGTAGATTACTCGCACTAACTTGGTGCTTAATGGTGTGTTTGCATCATTAAGGAGCGCGAATATTTTTACAGCTGAACAAATTTTAATCTAATATTCACCTGCTAAAGCTGACAATCCTTGATAGGGTTGAAAATCCATTCATTTAGTCAACATTGTCACAGTTGGCAAGACCTTTGCTTTTATACAGCATATTGTATGGGTGGGCTCATTAATGAGAGCGCTCACGAGAGCATTAGCTAGAATCAGTAAACCATTTTCACATTGTTAAAAGGTAAGCATTTTTGCAACAGCAAGAACTTGATCCGAATTTACATTGGCTGGCAAATTATCAGGCCCAGCTAGTCTATCTAGATGATAAAACGCGGTTAGGAAAAACCAGTCACTTTGGTCCATTGCGTGTGCAGCGAGCTTTTTATCCTGAAGGTGATATTTGTGCGCATCTGTATTTATTACATCCACCGGGTGGGCTTGTTGCAGGGGATTATTTAACCATTGGTTTGCATCTGCTGCCGCATGCCCAAGCGTTAATGACGACCCCATCGGCGGGTAAAATTTATAACAATATTACCGAACGTAAACAGTTTCAGAAAGTCTCGTTGAAAATCGAAGACAGCGCAGTTTTAGAATGGATGCCACAAGAAACCTTGGTATTTGATGGCGCAGAAGGTGAGCTGATTACCGAAATTGAGCTGAGTGATAATGCGCAGTTCATGGGATGGGATATTATCTGCCTCGGTCGGCCGAGTAGTGAAGACTGGTTCGAGCGAGGCAGTATTCGACAAGTTATCTCGATTCAACGCAATGGTCTGCCGTTGTTTATTGAACGTAATACGATTTCCGCTACCGGCGATATTATGCAAGATAAAGCAGGCTTGGCTCAGCAAGCGGTTTTTGGTAGTTTTATTCTGACCAATGATACCGATAGCATTCCTGAGTTAGATGAAGAACAGCGTGAAATATTAGAAAATTTAGCGGCGCTAACCGCACAGTCTGACCAAATAAGGGGTCAGGCAAAAGGCCTAGTCGCAGTGACTCATAAACCCGGTTTAGTGATCGTGCGTTATCTTGGCCCGTGTGCCGATAATGCGAAAAAAGTATTTATAAAGTATTGGCAGTGGATGCGACCTTTTGTGAATGGTCGTGAGGCGTGCCCACCGCGTATTTGGAATACGTAAACGTTAATTTATCGAACGCGCTAGCAAGCATGTTTAATTAGACATTAAAGAATTAAGTGAAGGTTTAAATTATGGAATTATCGCCAAGAGAAAAAGATAAATTATTAATTTATATGGCGGGTGAGCTTGCGGAGAAACGTCGTGCGCGTGGGGTTAAATTAAATTATCCAGAATGCATCGCAATTATTTCATCCTTTGTTGTGGAGGGTGCTCGTGATGGTCGTACCGTGGCCGATTTAATGAACGCAGGTCGTAATGTGATTTCGCGTGATGAAGTGATGGACGGTGTTGCATCGATGATTCATGACGTGCAAGTTGAAGCCACGTTTCCTGATGGCACTAAATTAGTGACTGTTCATTCTCCCATTGCTTAGCTGAAAGGAAAACATGATGATTCCGGGTGAAATTATTCCAGCATCAGGCCCAGACAGTGATATCGAATTAAATGTCGGCCAGAAAACGCTTAGCGTAAAAGTTTCCAATTCAGGTGATCGGCCCATTCAAATCGGTTCGCATTATCATTTTTACGAAGCCAACCTTGCTTTGCAATTTGATCGTGAACCGTCCAAAGGTTTTCGATTAAATATTGCGGCCGGAACTGCCGTGCGTTTTGAGCCAGGCCAAGTACGCGAAGTCGAACTGGTTGAATATGGCGGTAGCAAAACTATTTATGGTTTTCGCGGCGACATAATGGGTAAGCTTTAAAAAATACAGTCTCAGAAGTTACGTTTTAATATCGGCACTTTCATTGTTTCCCATGGCGGCACGCAGCAAGTACCTCCATGTATGCTCAACGATTTGGTCCCTCAAATCGATGGCCTTGTGTGAATACAATAAAAGTCCCTAACAGTTTTTTAGACTCACCGATTTATGTTTTTAAAGGGTGGGGGGAGAGGGAAGGATATGGCTAAAATAGATCGCAGAACTTACGTAGACATGTATGGTCCGACCGTAGGCGATAAAGTTCGCTTAGGCGATACCGAGTTATTTATTTCACCGGAAAAAGATTTCACCGTTTATGGTGATGAAGTGAAATTCGGTGGTGGTAAAGTTATTCGTGATGGCATGGGGCAGAGTCAAGCTACCTCCGACAAAGTTCCAGATACCGTTATTACCAACGCACTTATTTTAGATGCCAGCGGCATTATTAAAGCCGATGTGGCATTAAACGATGGCCGTATTCAAGCTATTGGTAAAGCGGGCAATCCTGATACGCAATCGGGTGTCACTATTGAAATTGGTCCGGGGACAGAAATAATCGCCGGCGAAGGACAAATTCTTACGGCCGGTGCAGTTGATGCGCACATTCATTTTGTTTGTCCGCAGCAAGTTGAAGAAGCCTTGATGTCAGGAACCACAACTATGATTGGTGGTGGTACTGGGCCTGCAACAGGAACTAAAGCGACCACGTGTACTCCAGGGCCTTGGCACTTGGGTAAAATGATGCAAGCGGTGGATGAGTTACCGATGAACTTTGGTTTCTTAGGCAAAGGTAATGCGTCGTTACCGGAAGCGTTAGAAGAGCAATGTATCGCTGGAGCTATGGGTTTAAAGTTGCACGAAGATTGGGGCACTACGCCAGCGTCGATTGATAACTGTTTAACCGTAGCAGAAAAGTACGATGTACAAGTTGCGATTCATACCGATACGTTAAACGAATCTGGTTTTGTTGAGGATACACTAGGCGCATTGAAAGGCCGTGTTATTCACACCTACCATACCGAAGGTGCAGGTGGTGGCCACGCGCCAGATATTATTAAAGCCTGTGGTGAGTCAAATGTATTACCGTCATCGACCAATCCTACACGTCCTTATACAGTGAATACGGTTGACGAGCATTTAGACATGTTGATGGTCTGCCATCACCTTGATCCTAATATTCCAGAAGATGTTGCCTTTGCTGATTCTCGAATCCGTCGCGAAACGATTGCTGCTGAAGACATTCTGCATGACCTAGGCGCTTTCTCAATGATCTCTTCAGACTCTCAGGCCATGGGCCGAGTCGGTGAAGTGATTACGCGTACTTGGCAAACTGCGCATAAAATGAAAGTGCAGCGTGGGCCATTGCCAGAAGACAGTGCAGAGAATGATAATTTTCGTGCGCGTCGCTACATCGCGAAGTACACCATTAACCCAGCAATTACTCATGGTATTTCTGATGAGGTCGGCTCGGTTGAAGTCGGTAAATATGCGGATTTGGTTTTATGGAAACCGATGTTCTTTGGCACTAAGCCTTCATTAATTATTAAAGGCGGAATGATCGCAGCAGCGCCTATGGGTGATCCGAATGCATCGATTCCAACGCCTCAGCCAGTACATTATCGTTTGATGTTTGGCGCAATGGGTAAAGCGGTTTCTAAAACCAGTTTAACCTTCGTTTCAAAAGCTGCGATAGAACAAAATACCTTAGCGCATTTAGGTTTAGAAAAAGAATTAGTGGCAGTGAAAAACTGTCGCTCAATACGTAAGTGCGACATGGTGTTAAATGATTATCAGCCCGTGGTTGAAGTTGATCCACAAACCTATGTGGTGAAAGCTGACGGTGTTGAGCTTTCATGCGAACCAGCTGAAGTGCTGCCGATGGCACAGCGATTCTTTTTGTTTTAAAGAATTATTGATCAAACTGAAAGCCGATAGATTAATTTTTTAAAGGTGATTAAGTTAGGTAAAATTTATAGGTGATGTATAGAGTTATTCGTTAAAGGGGCGTATTTACGCCCGTCCCCAAAAACGAATGGCTCTATTCATCGCAAAGAAGGATTTGGCGTTACGGCGTTTAAATATCTGGCAATAAATTGATTAAAATTATAGAAAAAATTCTTGCCCCTACGGGTGAGGAGAATATTAAAGACAGTATTTGTTTACCTTACGATCAGCGTAAGCGCGGTCGATTTAAAACACAAACGATCAGCGGCCAAGAAGTCGGCATCATGATAGATCGTGGTGACGTCATGCGTGGCGATACCTTGATGCGCTGCGACGCCGGAGATGTGTATAAAATCATCGCGGCGGATGAAGTCGTCACAACAGCAACCACTGATGATGCAACATTGTTTGCTCGCGGCTGTTATCACCTAGGAAATCGTCACGTATCTTTACAAGTAGGTGATGGCTGGTTGCGCTACCAAAATGATTACGTGCTGGATGACATGTTGATACAACTCGGCCTAAAGGTCATACATGAACCTGCACCGTTCGAACCTGAAAACGGCGCGTATGGTGATCATGGCGGTCACTCTCATGGCGATGATGATTATGTGCATCCCGATGTAGATGCCCACTCTCATGATCACAGCCATGAGCACTAAGATGCAAACCACTAGCCTGTTGAATCTATTGCACATCTCTAGCCCAGCATTACCGATTGGTGCTTTCGCTTACTCTCAAGGTTTGGAATATACCTTGGAAGCAGGTTGGTGTAAAAATGCAGATGATGTTGAACAGTGGATTAAAAGCGTGATGGTTCATGGTTTGGGAGGTGTCGATTTACCGATATTAAAAAGACTGCATCAGGCTTGGAGTGGTTACGTTAATGAACAAGAGTATGAACAAGCGGATAGAAATATTGAGTCTCTAAACTCTCAGTCTTTAAAAGAATGGAATGCGACACTGCTCGCCTTTCGTGAAACCAAAGAACTCTATCTTGAAGATATTCAAGTGGGTGATGCTTTTAAGCAATGGCATAAAAGCCAGTCTGCTGAGCATCTCGCCAAGTTAGAATTAGTCGATAAACCAACCGTTGCCTGTATGTATGCTTTAAACGGTGTAATTAAAGGTTTAACGGTTGAAGAATGTTTGATTGGTTTTGTTTGGACGTGGTTAGAAAATCAAATAACCTCTGCTAGCAAAGCCATGCCGATGGGACAAACGGATGGGCAAAATATTATTCGCCATTTGATTCCAGAAATTGAAGCTGTCATCGCAAGTGCAATGATAGTAGAAGATGATGACATCGGTTCAGGGCTAGTAGGCCTGTCGATGTCATCGGCGTTGCACGAAAACCAGTATTCACGATTATTTAGATCGTAATTATTTTAGTCTCCTTTGAGACAAGAAGTATTTAAATTTAATTAAGTAAGAGGGCTCATGGTTGAGCAATGCTGTAACAAATGTGAGAAGCAGGGAGCGTAGCGGCGTGAATACCTGCAACGACTGGCTGAGTTTCCGTTTTGTGGAAGCAGTGTTCAATCGTGGGCCCGTTTAACAGAATAGGAAATATTAAAAGTGACAACACAAGAAACATTACGCGTCGGCGTTGGCGGTCCAGTTGGATCCGGTAAAACTGCATTGTTAACCACTCTGTGCAAAATAATGAAAGATACCTACAATATCGCTGTCGTCACCAACGACATTTATACCAAAGAAGATGCTCAATTTTTAACGCGTAATGAAGCGCTAGATGCCGATCGTATTATTGGTGTTGAAACAGGTGGTTGCCCGCATACGGCAATTCGCGAAGATGCCTCAATGAACCTTGCAGCGGTCAAAGAACTTTCTGATCGTCATGAAGATTTAGACATGGTGTTGATTGAATCGGGTGGTGATAATTTATCTGCAACGTTCAGCCCAGAGCTTTCTGACTTAACCTTATATGTAATCGATGTTTCTGCTGGCGATAAAATTCCGCGTAAAGGTGGCCCAGGAATTACTAAATCGGATTTATTAATTATTAATAAAATAGATCTCGCACCGATGGTCGGCGCTTCTTTAGAAGTCATGGATCGTGATGCGACTAAAATGCGTGGTGAACGCCCGTTCGTTTTTTCAAATCTCAAGAGCGGTCAAGGCGTGCAAGAAATCGTTCGCTTCATTATAGAGCAGGGTATGTTACGTGAGAGTGATCTCATGAAAGAGAAAACTGTCTAATTACACTTTTTTTGCGCTAAAAATGGGCAGGTAAAACATTAATACCTGCTCAACTTTCTATTTTGTTATTTTATTAGCCGCTTCCTACTGACTTTGTCCACTTTGCTTTCATTCGAATTTATAATTTTCTAATCAACTAATAAAATCGCACTAAATAAAAGCATAACCCTGCTGATGCTGATTTGTTGTGGTGCAAGTTAAAATTAAACCACTAGTAAACCTCCGTTAAATTGATAGTTTTTTCTTTATTTAATTCGAAAACTCGACTAAATGGTTGAAAACACAAGGCAAATATAAAATTGGTACGACCTTTGCTCTAGCCTGTGAAGTTACACAAAAAAATAAACTACCACATAAACGTAAAAGTTTTAGATGGTGGACAATCAGGCAAGAAGAAGGATCGAAATAATGAAAATGATTTTGAAAAATACTAGTAAAAAACTTGGAAGGGTTTCTAAAATTTTAGCCGTAGCAACGTTAGCCGCGGGTATTAGTATGGCGAATGCCGCCGATACTATTAAGGTCGGTGTATTGCACTCTCTATCAGGCACTATGGCAATTTCTGAAACGACGTTAAAAGATACTGTTCTTATGATGATCGAAGAACAGAACAAAAAAGGTGGCTTGTTAGGGAAGCAGCTAGAACCTGTTGTAGTTGATCCTGCATCCAACTGGCCTTTATTCGCTGAAAAAACGCGCGAGTTATTATCACAAGAAGAAGTTGATGTAATCTTTGGTTGCTGGACTTCTGTATCACGTAAATCAGTATTGCCAGTGATTGAAGAATTAAACGGCTTGATGTTCTACCCAGTGCAATATGAAGGTGAAGAATCTTCGAAGAACGTATTTTATACGGGCGCAGCGCCAAACCAACAAGCAATTCCTGCGGTTGATTATTTAATCAATGAAGTAGGTGCTAAACGCTTTGTCTTAGCCGGTACGGATTATGTTTACCCTCGTACAACTAACAAAATCCTAGTGAGCTACCTGAAGTCTAAAGGTGTTGCTGATGAAGATATTATGGTCAACTACACACCTTTCGGTCATAGCGATTGGCAGACAATTGTTTCTGATGTTAAAAAATTCGGCAGTATGGGAAAAAAGACAGCGGTTATCTCGACCGTAAATGGCGATGCTAATGTTCCTTTCTATAAAGAGCTCGCCAACCAAGGTATTAGCTCTGAAGACATTCCAGTGGTTGCTTTCTCTGTGGGTGAAGAAGAACTTTCTGGTTTTGATACTAAGCCTCTAGTCGGACACCTTGCAGCATGGAACTACTTCATGAGTGCAGAAAGTGAAGAGAATGAAAAGTTCATTACACAATGGCACGCGTACACTAAAGATGAAAACCGTGTAACCAACGATCCAATGGAAGCGACATACATCGGTTTCAAAATGTGGGCACAAGCAGTAGAAAAAGCCGGTAGCGAAGATGTTGATAAAGTTCGCGCTGCTATGTATGGCATGAAGGTACCTAACCTATCGGGTGGTACTGCGATCATGAATACCAACCACCACTTGTCTAAGCCAGTACTTATCGGTGAGATTCAGGAAGATGGCCAGTTCGACATCGTATGGCAGACAGATGGTGAAGTAAAAGGTGATGCTTGGACTGATTTCCTACCAGAAAGTAAAGTTCTGATCTCTGATTGGACGGCTCCCATTAACTGCGGTAACTACAATACAGTGACTAAATCTTGTGGTGCACCAGTATTGGCTAGCGAAGAATAAATCCCCCGCGATATAAGGGAGTGCACTAGCACTCCCTGCTTTGAATAATTGTTAGACAAAATATTCATTTCAATCTTAAGTCTCAAATCCGAAAAATTCATTAGGAACATAATTATGCGCGAATATATAAAGCGTATTGTGTGGCTGAGTTGTTTTGCACTGCTTGCTAGTTTTAGTCATGCAGATATAAACAGCACTCAACCCGCAAGCTCTGTTCAAAAGATCGATTCTGAAGAACAGCAAGCTGAAAACAATACGCTGTCTGCAATGGTGCAGACATTGATTAAGGCCAGCTATAAAGAAAAGGCCGGAATTATAGATAGCATCGTCGCTATTGAAGATGATAATAAATTATTGATTTTACAATCCTTGCTCGATAATCAGTTGTACTATCAAAAGAAAAGTAATGTAGATGAAGACAATAAACGCATATTAGTTGTTGATTTATCGTTATTAAAAAAGAAAAAAGACAATGCGATGTTAGATGCTTTCAGCGGCGAGATCGTTACGGGGTTGTCTAAGCGAGCCGTTAAGAAGATTGGAGTGAACAACGCATTACGTCGTAATCTTCGTTCTCACTTATCATTAATGAAAATGTCCCATGCCGATAGCCGTGTTCGTATCGCTGCCGCGCAGAACCTGTTAAAAGACAGTTCTAGTATTGACTTATCCTTTGTTGAAACCACGTTACAGGCTGAAAAAAATCCTCAAATTGTCGATATCTTAACAACTGTGCGCGCCTTGATGTTATTGCAATCAGAGCAGGCCACTATTCGATTATTGGCACTGGCTGAATTGGATGGCTCTCTTTATCCAGAAACACGCATTGAATTAAATAAGTTCATCTCTGCTATTAATGCAGAAAGCGCTTCTATTAATAAGGAAGGAATTTCGGCTAAAACTAAGAAAATTCGCTCTGACGAACTTCACTTAGCAGAAAAAACCTTAACCGATATCGAAACACTCATGAGCTATAACGGCTACTTAGAGAATCTCTATTTTGGTCTAGCTCTGGGTGCCGTTTTATTATTAGCCGCGATTGGCCTAGCGATTACCTTTGGTGTGATGGGTGTGATTAACATGGCCCATGGTGAAATGATCATGTTAGGGGCATATACCACTTACGTCGTGCAGATGTTAATGCCGGAATCTATCGGTGCCTCTTTATTAGTGTCTATTCCTGCCGCATTTTTAGTCAGTGGCTTAGTCGGAATCTTGATTGAGCGCTCGGTGATTCGTCATCTTTATGGCCGCCCTCTGGAAACGCTATTAGCGACGTTTGGTATTAGCTTAATTTTGCAGCAAGCCGTACGTTCTATTTTTGGCCCGTTAAACCGCGAAGTAATTACGCCAGACTGGTTAGCAGGTACCTTTATGGTTAACCCAGGTTTGTACTTAACCTACAACCGTTTATACATCATCATTTTCAGCCTCGTCGTATTAGCGGTATTAGCGCTTGTTTTAAAACGTACTTTATTTGGTTTGCAAATGCGTGCGGTAACGATGAATCGTCCAATGGCCAGTTCTATGGGTATTCGTACTGGTTGGGTTGATGCACTCACATTTGGTCTAGGTTCCGGTATTGCGGGTATCGCAGGTGTTGCCTTAAGTCAGTTAACCAACGTCGGTCCAAACTTGGGTCAGGCTTATATTATCGATTCCTTTATGGTGGTGGTCTTTGGCGGAGTGGGTAATTTGTGGGGCACCTTAGTAGGCGCAATGTCATTAGGTGTGGCGAACAAATTTTTGGAACCTGTTGCCGGTGCGGTACTAGCAAAAATTTTGGTATTGGTATTCATTATTTTATTCATCCAAAAACGTCCTCGGGGTTTATTCGCTCTGAAAGGCCGTGCAGTTGATAACGGTTAAGGAGGTTGTTATGAAAAATTCTGAGATGACGAATTTAATGAATAATAGTTCAAACAAAAAACTGGGTCCTCTAACGACTCTATTAATGAACGATAAAGGTGGTCGCCGTTTATTGATTGTCTTAGCGGTATTGGCAATTTTAGTTCCGGCATTGAATTTATTCATGCCAGAAACTTCTATCTTCCATGTGTCGACTTATACCATGACCTTGTTAGGCAAATATTTATGTTATGCCCTGCTTGCTGTGTCAGTTGATTTGATTTGGGGTTACTGCGGCATTTTAAGTTTGGGTCACGGTGCTTTCTTTGCACTGGGAGGTTATGCCATGGGCATGTACTTGATGCTGCAGATCGGTGATCGTGGGGTGTATGGTAATCCTGATCTACCCGATTTTATGGTATTTCTAAACTGGCAAGAGCTACCGTGGTATTGGTTAGGTTTCGAAAGTTTTAGCTTTTCTATGGCGATGGTCTTGTTAGCACCAGGTATTCTAGCTTTCGTATTTGGTGCCTTAGCTTTCCGCTCTCGCGTTACAGGTGTTTATCTTTCGATTATTACCCAAGCCTTAACCTACGCATTGATGTTGGCTTTCTTCCGCAACGATATGGGGTTTGGTGGTAATAACGGCTTAACCGATTTTAAAGATATTCTGGGGTTTGATTTACAGGCGGATACCACGCGAGCCGGTCTGTTCTTCTGTTCAACATTAGCCTTAATCATTGGTTATTTAATCAGCCGCTTTATCGTCACCTCTAAGTTGGGTCGAGTTCTTATTGCCATTCGCGATAGTGAAACTCGTGCACGCTTTTTAGGCTATCGAGTTGAGTATTTTAAATTATTCGTCTTTATCGTATCGGCGATGTTAGCAGGTGTTGCAGGTGCACTTTATGTTCCGCAAGTCGGCATTATCAATCCGGGTGAGTTTGCACCGTTACTGTCTATTGAGATGATTATCTGGGTAGCGGTCGGTGGCCGCGGTACTTTGTTTGGTGCGGTTATCGGAGCGATATTGGTGAACTATGCGAAAACGTATTTCACCGGTGCCTTTGCTGAAATCTGGTTGTTCTTGCTGGGTGGTTTATTCGTACTAAGCACGCTGTATCTGCCAAAAGGTATTGTCGGTTTGTGGATGCAGATGTCAGATAAATTGTCAGGCAAGCTTGCTGAAAGAAAAGCAATGAACAATGACAGCGCTGATCTACCAGAAGGAGATAAAGCATGAGCACCATAAGCGGTATTAATAGCAAGCACATCGATAACTCTCCGGTTCTTTATCTGGACGGTGTGACGGTTAGCTTCGATGGTTTTAAGGCATTGAACAATCTTTCTATGACAATAGAGAAAGGTGAGATGCGCGCGATTATCGGTCCGAATGGCGCGGGTAAAACCACCATGATGGATGTGATCACAGGTAAGACTCGTCCAGATGGCGGCACCATTAGATTTAGTAGCTCCGCGGAAGAGGCGGGTCAGAAAAATACTGATTACGATCTCACACAATACGATGAAGCCGCCGTCGCCAATCTCGGTGTTGGCCGTAAATTCCAAAAGCCGAGTGTGATTGAAAGCCTAACGGTATTTGAAAATCTCGAAATGTCGTTAAAAGGTGGCCGTACAGTTTGGCAGTCGTTATTTCATAAGCTAAGCCCTGAGCAAAAAATAAAGCTGGATGAAATTCTGGTCTTAATTGATATGTCAGAAAAAGCTGAGGACCTAGCAGGTAATTTATCCCATGGTCAAAAGCAGTGGTTAGAAATTGGTATGTTATTGGGCCAAGAGCCTGAACTGCTATTGATCGATGAGCCTGCGGCTGGCATGACCGATGAAGAAACCATGAAGACTGCCGAGTTATTTAAAACCTTAGCGAAAACACATTCGTTAATGGTGGTTGAGCACGACATGGACTTTATCGAAGCCTTGGGTTGCAAGGTGACTGTATTAAACGAAGGCAGCGTCTTAGCGGAAGGCACTTTGCAAGAAGTGAAAGCCAATGAAGACGTTATTGAAAAGTACCTGGGGCGCTAATTATGTTGAAAGTTAAAAATATCGATGTGTCTTATGGTGCAAGCCAGGCTTTGTACGATGTATCGATGGATGCAGAAATTGGTAAAGTGACCTGTGTTCTTGGTCGTAACGGGGTGGGTAAAACCACCTTGATGAAAGCGTTGTCGGGGCACTTGTCTGCCAGCAAAGGTCAGATTGAATGGATGGGCAAAGATATTAACGGTCAAGCGCCGTTTGACCGTGCTCGTCAGGGAATCGCCTATGTGCCACAAGGTCGTGATATTTTCTCTCAACTTACTGTTGAGGAGAATTTAGAAACTGCGTTTTCGGCTCTGCCTAAAAGCCAACGCAAAATCGACCCTGAAATTTTTGCTTTGTTTCCAGTATTGCAGAAGATGCTGAAACGCCGCGGTGGAGATTTATCCGGTGGTCAGCAGCAACAGTTGGCCATCGCTCGTGCTTTATTATTAAGACCTAAGATGTTAATTCTTGATGAGCCGACAGAAGGGATTCAGCCTTCGGTGATTAAAGATATTGGCAAGGTCATTGAACTACTACGTGATCGTGGTGAGATGGCGATTGTTTTGGTTGAGCAGTATTTAGAGTTCGCTGCTGAGTTGGCGGATGAGTTTATTATTTTGGAGCGCGGACGTGTTGTTGCAACGGGTGCCGGTAGCGAACTGTCTGAATCGGAGGAAGCGAAAGAGCTACTAGCGATCTAAATTTTTAGTCTAATTCCTTAGTTTAATTGAGGCTATATCAGCTTCGTATGAGAAGGCGTGCCACATTGGTGCGCCTTTCTTCTTTCTATGCACCATAAAAGAGCTACGCTCAGTGGTAGTGCACTGTTTTTAATACTGAAAATTAACTATATTTTATTAATTTTCAGCTAGGCCCTTGAAAACACTAGCTTTTATAAAGTTGGCACGCCCCCTGCTATAGGACAACTACATAAATAAAAACGGTGCGTGACCAAGTTGGTGACGACACAGTTACTTAAAACTGAAGAAGGAAAATCCAAATGACTAAATTATCTCAAGCAATCGCTCTAGCGACAGCAATGACTGCTGGTCTAGTTGCAACTACAACAACTCAAGCTGAAGTATCTGCATCTGCTAGCGTAGCAAGTTCTTACCTATGGCGTGGACAAAACCTAAGCAACGGCGCAGCTGTTGTTGCGGGTAGCTTGGATTATGGCCATGAGTCTGGCGCTTATGCTGGTGCTTGGGTTTCTTCTGGCGATGCCGCTTTAGGTACCGAATACGATCTATACGTTGGTTTTGCGGGAGAAGCTGGCGATCTTAGCTATGACGTTGGTTATATTGGTTATATCTATCCTTCTCAAAATGAAGAAGCCGTAGCAGATACAACGAATAATGTTACTTCTACTGCTGATGAATTAGGCGATGTGTCTGATCTTTATCTTAACCTATCTTTTGCAGGTGTAGATTTCACCACTAACTTCAGCGATAACGGCGGCGACTACGTCTATAACACGCTAGGTTATGGCATCGATTCTGTTTCTGGCCTAATTGGTGTTAACACGGATTTAGAAGACGATGGTAAGGGTGCATATACTCACATCGATCTTAGCTATGCCTATAACGACAATGTTTCTTTCACTGTAAGTAAGATGGTTGCTCAGTCTTCAGGAACTTCTGCTGCTTCTCCAGAGTTTGTTGTTTCTTACAGTCTGCCTATTGAGTAATAAATAACATACAATGGCCCTTGCCTCCGCAAGGGCTCATATCCAAATTTTTAAACTTAAAGGGAGTTTTCTATGAAACTCGTAACTGCTGTAGTTAAGCCTTTCAAATTAGATGATGTGCGTGAAGCATTGTCTGAAATTGGCGTTCAAGGCATCACTGTAACTGAAGTGAAAGGCTTTGGTCGTCAGAAAGGTCACACTGAATTGTATCGTGGCGCTGAATACGTTGTTGATTTTCTACCTAAAGTGAAAATTGAAGTTGCTGTTAGTGATGAGCAAGCAGAACAAGTTATCGAAGCGGTTACTAAAGCTGCGAATACAGGCAAGATCGGCGATGGCAAAATCTTCGTGACTAACCTAGAACAAATTATTCGAATTCGTACCGGTGAAACTGGTGCAGACGCGATTTAATCTTTTTATGTGTTTTCGCTGATTCTTTCGAGTATCAGTAGAACAGACAAAAAGAAGACAAATACATTTTGAATCAGATTTTCTGATTCATTGTTAAGCCTAATGCGGAGGGCTTTCCATGGAAAACCAAATTTTTGAGTTGCAGTATGCAATGGACACCTTTTATTTCTTGGTGTGCGGTGCGTTAGTTATGTGGATGGCGGCAGGTTTCGCCATGTTAGAAGCGGGCCTTGTTCGTTCTAAAAATACCAC
>Ga0105355_10001496_pt1 | contig 21453 bp, 15 predicted proteins | sample GOMGulsemesocosm_2_FD_83508 | JGI IMG/M metagenome (GOLD analysis project Ga0105355, IMG submission 83508) | Methane-oxidizing microbial communities from mesocosms in the Gulf of Mexico - GOM9C Gulf of Mexico | ecosystem: Environmental > Aquatic > Marine > Cold seeps | place: Gulf of Mexico...
AGCCGTATTTGTTGAATCTAGTATTTTTGAAAAACATCGCAGTGACTACATGTCAGATGATGAATATAGTGCATTCCAGCGTGAATTGTTATCGGAGCCTGTTAAGGGTGATGTGATACAGGGTACTGGTGGATTGCGAAAGATTAGAGTGGCTGCAAAAGGCAAAGGTAAGCGTGGTGGTGCAAGAGTCATTTATTACTACTTCGACCAACATAGCCGCTTCTATTTACTTACCGTGTATGCCAAAAATGAAGTATCAGATTTGACGACTACCCAGAAAAAACAACTTAAAGACTTTATGGAGGTCTGGAAAAATGAGCAAACGTGATTTATTTGCAGAGCTAACAACGTCACTCAACGAAGCAAAAGGCCATAGCGAAGGTAAGTTAACCTTGAAGACGCATGAGATGAAAGTTGCGGATGAGTTGGTGATCTCACCAAACGAAATACTATCAATTCGTGAAGAATTTCACATGTCCCGTGGTGTCTTTGCTAACTACCTACATACATCAGTGCGAACATTAGAAAATTGGGAGCAAGGACGTAGTGCGCCTAATGGACAAGCGGTTACACTGCTTAAATTGGTAAAGTCGCACCCTGAAACGTTATCGCATATAGCGAAATTGTAGTACCTACCTACCAACCAACTCAGTTAGCCCTATCACTCAATATCTGCTTGTGGTGATATGGTTACCTCATCATTATTCATCAACTAAAAACACCGTTTATAGAAAGTTTTTGTTAAATTATCAGTATATTAAAAACTCAAACAGTCAAAGGTTTTATCAGTGCAGTCATTCACTTCAGCTCTAGCTCACAAAGGGTCGGATATACGACATCTGTTACCAGGAGTCGCCCTCTTAATAACCTCACGTAGCACTGCACACTTTGTTCGTGTTATAAAACATGTAATGATATAAAAAATATTTTATTTTTTTACTGAGGTTTATGCTTTGCCATTTGTTTATATATTAACAGTACTTTTTTTGTAACGATAAAAGGTGATAATTTGATGAAGTTAATGTATGTCTGATAAATCATTTCAGTCTCTTTATTTGCGGCAATTACCCTCATTGCGACGCTTTATTGCCCGCTTTATGGTGCAGACGGGTGATGTAGATGATGTTTTGCAAGAAACGTTTATCAAGACGGCTGTTAAAGACATCACTCAAATAAGCTCTCCTAAAGCCTATCTCTATAAAGCAGCGCGTAATATTGCGCTCAATGAATTGAATAAAAAATCACGTTCAATTATTGAGTATGCAAATGATTTAACCCTAGACGAATTTGGTGATGGCAAGACGTTTCTAGATGTTCAGCTTTATAGCGAGCTTCAGTTAGAAGTTTTTACCCATGCGGTGGCTGATTTGCCTAAACGTTGCAAACAAGTATTTTTACTTAGAAAAATTTATGGCTTAACCCATAAAGAAATTTCAAATAAAATGGACATTGGCATAAGTGCTGTTGAAAAACATATAGCAACCGGAGTTTATAAATGTCGCCAATACATGGATCAACAAGGATATAGTGTGCAAGACTTGCGCGTTATAACCGCTAGCAATAAGACGAAAAGTTAATATAATGGTTAAAGTAACTCAAATATTTCCCGATGAGACCATCAAGCAAGAAGCTTGTATGTGGGTGGCTAAACTTGATGGACAAGACCTTTGTGCAAAGGACAGGGCTGAGTTTCGTGAATGGTTAGCACGCAGTCCAAAACACCGCAGTGAATTCCAATTATATGCCGAGCCATGGGACACTTTTGATGATTTGTGGCGCGAAGAGGCTTTGGCTGGCGGTAACGAAAACTCAACGCTCGATAGTGTTTGGAAAAAAGCAAAGGTTGCAATGAGTATGGCTGCAGCTATTGCTGTTATTGCCGTATCGAGCAAGTTCTTTTTTAACCCCGAGAACTTGCAGAGCCATCCTGCTTTTTATAGTGCACAAACTGGGCAACATAAAACGATTTCATTGGACGATGGCTCACAAGTGAAACTTAACACGGACAGCCAAATTGAAGTGCTGTTTACTGATTCAGAGCGTAAAATCCGCCTTGTTAAAGGAGAGGCTTGGTTTGATGTTGCGCACGACAAAACCAAGCCTTTTCTGGTTTATGCCGGTAGTGGTCTCGTTCGCGCGGTGGGTACTGCTTTCGCTGTTCAACTACTCAAAGACAATGTAGAGGTAACTGTCACCGAAGGTCGCGTAGAACTAGCCGCCTACGCCGAAGCAGCACAAACCATTCAGATCGACGTTGCAACGTCAGACAATAATCCAATACTATTAGCACAGCTTGATGCTGGGCAGCGTGCACAATTTAATTCCACCATTGAAATGATTGAAACCATTACAACAGAAACGATTGAGAAAGATCTTTCTTGGCAATCTGGATTGATAATTTTTGATGGTGAACCATTGGAGTCGGTTGTTGAAGACTTTAGTCGCTATACCAATATGGAGATTGTTATATCAAGTGAGCAAATTAAAGAAATGAAAATTTCCGGATATTTTTCCACGACTAATACCACCGCTTTTTTAAACACCTTAAACAAACATTTTGATATTAAAGTAGATAAAGTTTCTGCTGATAAAGTTTATCTATCCATTGAATAAAAGAATAATAAAAGAATAATAAAAAAAGAGTAGTAGGCTCTTATGATAAATAAAGACAGATGACGAAACGTTATATGATTCCTTATAAAATCGTAAGCACAATCACTAGAAAATTCACTATAATCCTTGCAATATTTGCGAGGATTTTGTGTTTCCTCCCTTTATACCTATTTATTTCATTCTATAGTGCCACTAAATTTGCTCTGGAAAAATTTGGACATAATAGAATTAAAAGCGGAACATTCAATGTTTATATAGTAGTTTGCCTATCAACCTTGCATATAGGGGCTGTTGAGGCAAAAGGTCGATATTATAAATTTGATATTCCCAAAAATACAGTGAACATAACCCTTGGTATTATCGCCAAGGAATCTGATACCTCTCTGTTGCTTCCCTATGACAAAGTAAAGTCGATACAAGCCAATGCAGTTAAGGGAATTTATAACCTTAAAAAAGCGTTAAGCCTTGCGCTTGCTAATACTGGGCTATTCGCTTCAGTCAATGATGATGGTGTTATCATTGTAAAAATTGTTGAAGCAAAGAAAAAATCTTATAAAAAAACAATATTAGAGCCCACACCTGTACTTGCTGCAGAAGAAGGCAAACCGTTGAATGCAGAGAGTGAAATTGAGGTTATTCAGATCACGGGTACTTTTAGTGGTAACTTTAAATCGGCATTAAACGCTAAGAAACGCGCCAATGTTATTCAAGATGGTATTTCTGCCGATGATATTGGTGCATTGCCCGCGTTAGATCTAGGAGAAGCACTTCAAGCGGTGCCGGGTATTCAGCTTAATCGTGAGGGTGAGCGTCGACAGTCCAGCGTTAACTTGCGTGGTTTGCCTTCTGGTTTTGTGATGACCACCGCTAATGGTCAATCAATAGCTAGCCCAAAGCGCAGTGCAGATCCATTAGCTAATGCTTATCCATTCGGCGATTATGAACCGGCCATTTTTAATGGTGTTACTGTGATTAAATCATCAACAGCCGATATGGTTGAAGGAGGGATTTCCGGTAATATTGATATTAAATTAATTCGTGCATTGAGTGCGCCTGAGTCCGCTTTAAGTATCAAATTGGGTTCTCGTTACGAAGAACTTAATGATGAATATGACCCTGAGTTTGTTATGTCAGGCTCTAAGCATTTTTATGATGGTAAATTTGCCGTAGCGGGTACGGCAGCTTGGTCCAAACAGACTTTCCGCCGCGATACCCTTAAAATTAACCGCTACGAACCTATACAGATACAAAATGGATTTGACACTGAAGCTGCCGGACAAAGCTATGACGAATGGCTAGTGCAACAAAATGCAGAAGTGGGATTGCCTTTAGATGCTAGAGTTGAAATGCCTAGTGAAGTTCGTCAAGAAGTGGAAGTAAACGAGGGTGATCGTCTGTCACTCTCTCTTGCTCTTGAATGGCAACCAACAGAGCAATTGAACTTTGGCGCTAATGTGCTTTATACCGACCGCGATATGGATGACAATCAGCTGCAACAACATATATTATCACCCCGAGATAGAAGAGTACTAATAAATCCGTTGGATACACCACGAGATACCGGCGCTGTTACTAATGATGGTCAGGCAGTATGGGCAGTGAGTGACATTGATGTGCGAAATGTGATGAGTGAACATCATAGTCGAACCTGGGATCTTGGTTCATCGTCACAAGCCATTATTTTTGATGGTGAGTTTCAAGGTGATGACTGGACGCTATCAGGTGCTATCTCCCTTTCTGAAGCAACGTCTACCTATGATGCAGTGATTATAGCGCAGGTGTACAAACCAGAATACTGGGAAGTCGAGTTAAATCCATTGACCGCACGTATATATACTGGCGAAGGAAATATTGGTAACTTTGTCTCAACGTTAAACACATCCGATCAAGATTGGTTTAATTTTGTAGGCAATGAATGGGATGGACCCAGTCTGATAATGTCAGATACCGCTAATGTCAGAGGAACTAACAACCGCCAATTTACCGTTGGTGGTGGAAACGAAACGGTAAAGAGAGAAGGGGAGTCTGTTGAATTTAGTGCGCAAAGGTTTTTTGATTCCCCTATCAGCAGTGTGAAGGTTGGCTATCGTTACTTGACAGAAAATACTGATTCATATGGGGATAGATATGGCGCCGTCGGCATTGATATGAGAGGGATGCCATATGATTATACTGTGCCATCTCATTATACCAGTGGTGGTGCCTTTTTTGGCGGCAACGTACCAGGATACATACCTGCTTCGACTGGAAGTGCAGCAGGCTGGGTGGCATTCGACCCTGAGTCATTGATATCTCAGTTAACGGCAACCATTCCTGATGTAAGCACCATCCTAGATGATCCAAGTAATGGTGAATCGGCGGTATTGACCGATCGTGGTTTAATTGTGCGTGGCAAACAACATGGATCATCTCTGGATTACGATACTGTTATTGACACGCACGCTGCATTCGCAATGGCCAACTTTGAGCTTGAATTAGACGCCATGTCTATAACGGGTAATTTTGGTCTGCGTTATGTTACATCTGATGTCACAGCATCTGCACCACTATATGATCTTGCTGATGTAACACAGGTCGTTACTTATGTCAGTGGCAACGATTATCATTATTTACTACCAAGTTTAAATATCTCTGCTGAATTGTCTGACGATTTGGTGCTCAGACTCGCATACAATGAAGGTATTGTTCGGCCAAATTTACGCGCTATATTACCCATAGCTAAGCTTTCAATTTCTGGTAATTATGAGCTAGGTGAGGAGCAATCAGTTGATCTTGAGGTACCAGGGACAGGTATTGATCCATTTGAGGCAACGTCAATTGATGCATCACTAGAGTGGTACAACAGAGACGGTAGTGCTGTTACTTTTGCTGTATTTGAAAAGGATGTCAGTAATTTTATTGCTACAGTTAAAAGTTGTGACAATGACACGCTTACTAGAACGGGTTTCTCAGGCATAATCGGCTCATTATCTTTTAATGATGCAGGACAATGTATCACGTCTGGCGTTGAGGATTCACTGCAAGCAGGTAGTGAAGTCATTCTTACAGAAACGATAAATATAACTAACGACATTACGGTTCGAGGGTATGAGCTTTCTATTCAACAGAATTTAGATTTTCTTCCCGCACCCTGGAATGGCTTAGGTGGTGTTTTGAATTATTCTCATACTAGCCAATCTTCAGATGCTGATAATGAGGTGGAAATTGCCGGTATTTCTGAAGATACTTATAATGCGATTGCCTACTTTGAACAAAAAAGTTGGGGGGTACGTTTAGCTTATAACTATCGTTCAGATTATCTACTTCAAAGCATTGGTACCTTTAATGGTTTAGGCAATAAATCGGTACAGGCGGCAGGTCGTTTAGATTTTGCAGCTTATTACAATATTACTGAAGATACCAAAATAAACTTTAAGGCTTATAACCTTACAGAGTCGTTGTACGAAGAGTATCAATCGGTAAAATGGCAGCCAAGAGCAACGCACTTTGATGGCAGAGTTTTTGCTGCTTCTATACAACATCGTTTCTAGTTCTTTTTAAATAGCGAAAGCATTAGTACAGCAAGTACGTATGATTACCATTTTTTGGATGAATTAATCGGTCAAAATTTTTGTGTTCAGGTACTAGGAGGCTGTCCGACAATAGCTAACCTACTGCGGAAAATCGGATTTTGGCCCAATTTTCTGCTGATTTTCGTAAAAGATGACCAATATTCGCCTCAAATCACCAAAAAAATTGCCTCAAAACCGCATCCCTCGCTACGTTCCCTATTCTCGGACAACCTCCTAGCGTTTATATCTTGTGAAAAACGACCTTGTTCTGAACATTTCACATCCTGTATTTTTTTCCTGAAAAAGCATATTGAAGTGGAGCGGGTAAAAGTGAGTGTTCACTCAGATCTTGCCAGAGATTTGAGAACTAATTTAAGTAGATGTCAAAATAAATATTATATTTTTACTGAGGTTTTCATTTGCCCATTTGTTTAATTCTATAGAGCCTCAAAATTGGCTCTTATAAAATTGGGACACTATAGAATGAAAACCGGATTACTCAATATTTTCACTGTGGCTTGTATATCAACCTCGTATATAGGGGTTGTTGAGGCACAAAGTAAATATTACAAGTTTGATATTCCAAAAAATGCTGTGAACATCACTCTTGGAATTATCGCAAAGGAATCTGAAACATCTCTGTTGCTTCCCTACGACAAAGTAAAGTCCATAAAAGCAAATGCAATTAAAGGCACTTATAGCCTGCAAAAAGCTTTAAGCCTTGCGCTTGCCGATACTGGACTAACGGCTTCGATCAATAATGATGGCGTTATCATTGTCAAAGTTGTTGATACCACTAATAAAATTTTTTGATTAAGCCGTTGGCCATTGAAAGACTAATAAAAAAGAGTAGGGAATAAAATATGAAAACACAAAAAACAATATTAGCATCCGTGATAGCACTGATGTTCACACCAGTACATGCTGCTGATGCCGCCAAGGCTGAAAACGCAGAAAAAGAAAGTGAGATTGAAGTTATTGAAGTCACAGGTACTTTTAGTAGTAACTTAAGATCGGCATTGAACGATAAGAAACTCTCCAATGTTATTCAAGATGGTATTTCTGCTGATGATATTGGTGCATTACCCGCGTTAGACTTAGGAGAAGCACTACAAGCTGTGCCGGGTATCCAGCTTAATCGTGAGGGTGAGCGTCGAGAGTCCAGCGTTAACTTACGTGGTTTACCGTCCAGTTTTGTGATGACCACAGCAAATGGTCAAGCTTTTTCTACCCCAAGTCGTAGTACAAATCAATTAACCAACGCCAATCCTTTCGGTGCTTATGATCCAGCCATTTTTAATGGCATCACGGTTATTAAATCACCCAGCGCCGATATGGTTGAAGGGGGTATTTCCGGTAACATTGATATGAAATTAGCCCGTGCACTGAGTATGCCTGAGCAAAGTTTAAAGCTTCAGCTGGGTGCGCGTCACGAAGAACTTAATGATGAAAATGACCCTGAGTTCGTTATTTCAGGCTCTAAGCATCTCGATGATGGTAAATTTGCTATTGCGGGTACAGTAGCTTGGTCAAAGCAGACTTTCCGCCGCGATACTATTAAAATTAACAACTACAAACCTCTAAACTCAAGAAATAAATTTGACACTGAAGCTGCCGGACAAAGCTATGACGAGTGGGTAGCACAACAAAACGCAGAAGTGGGAATGCCTTTAAATGCTAGAGTTAATGCTCCTGGTCAAATTCGCCAAGAAACGGAAGTAAATGATGGTGACCGTCTGTCTGCCTCTTTTGGTCTTGAATGGCAACCTACAGAGAAATTGAACTTTGGCGCCAATGTGCTTTATACCGACCGCACTATGGATGACAATCAGCTGCAGCAACATATAGCACAACCCGATGATAACAGAGTAAAAATAAATCCGTTGAGTGCACCACGAGCTACCGGCGAATTTACTGATGATGGTAAGGAAGTATGGTCAGTGAGTGACATTGATGTGCGAAATATGAGGAGTGAACATCATAGTCGAATATGGGATCTTGAAACATCCTCACAAGCGTTTATTTTTGATGGTGAATATACTGGTGATGATTGGACGTTATCAGGTGCTATCACTCTTTCTGAGGCAACATCTTCCCTTGATGAAGTGATTGTAGCGCAGAAGTTCGTACCAGGATGGGATGGTAGGCACGGATTGAACGCACATATAGATACTGGTGAAGGAAATATTGGTAATTTTGTTTCAACAATGCAGACAGACCATCCGGACTGGTTCAATCTAACAGACGCTAACCATGAATGGTCTGACCCCTATATGGTTCTGTCAAATAGGGCTGATATCAGAGATACAACAGGCGGCAGCACATATGGCGTCCGCCTATTTACCATTGGTGGCAAAAAGGAAACGATAGACAGAGAAAGTGAGTCATTGGAATTCAATGCTGAAAGATTCTTCGATTCTGCTATAACCAGTGTAAAATTTGGCTATCGTTACTCCTCTGAAGATACCGATTCAGAACAATATAAATATGGTACTGTCGGCTTGGATATGAGAGGGCTTACTCTCAACAATGTTGCACCACATTTTACTAAAGGTAATGACTTTTTTGGCGGCACAGCTCCGGGACACTTGGGTGCTGATGGAACTGGGGCTCGCTGGCTGGCTGTTGACCCCGAGGCACTGATAGCTCAATTAGCGACTACAGTCGATATAAGTCAAATTGAATGTTCAGGTAATGGCGAATGTCCAGTATTGACCGATCGTGGTACGATTGAGCGTGGTGGACAACAGGGGTCATCTCTGGATTACGTTACTGTTATTGACACTCATGCTGCATTCGCAATGGCCAACTTTGAGTTTGAGGCAGGTGACATCCCTGTAACAGGAAATTTGGGTCTGCGTTATGTGAATTCGGATGTAACAGCATCAGCACCACTATATGATAAGAAGGATGTATCAAAATCAGTTATTCACAAAAGTTACAACGATTATGATTATTTACTACCAAGTTTAAACGTTTCCGCTGAACTAGATGACGATTTGGTACTTAGATTCGCTTATAGCGAAGGCCTTGTTCGTCCAAATTTACGCGCAGCCAAACCAACATCAACTATAAATATTGGTGGGTCATACTTGCCCGATGATCCTACCGCTTCACAAAGTGTTAAAGTCGAATTACCAGGAACAGCTATAGATCCTTATGAAGCGACATCTTATGATTTATCATTAGAATGGTATAACAGAGAGGGTAGTGCAATTACTGTTGCTGTATTCCAAAAGGACGTGAGTAATTTCATTTCGACGGGTGTAAGTTGTGACAATGAGACCCTTGCTCGCACTGGTTTTTCTGACATAGTTGGTACAATATCTTATGATGCTGCTGAAGATCGATGTACTACCTCGGGTGTTGAGGGTTCAATTTTACCAGACAGTGATGTAAATCTTAAAGAATCGATAAATATAGATAACGACATTACGGTTAAGGGCTATGAACTTTCATTGCAGCAGAATTTAGATTTTCTGCCCGCACCCTGGAATGGCTTAGGTGGTGTGTTGAATTATTCTCATACTACCCAAGATTCAGATGCTGATAATGATGTGTTAATTGCCGGTATTTCTGAAGATACTTATAATGCAATAGCCTATTTTGAACAAGAGAATTGGGGTGTACGTTTGTCTTACAACTATCGTTCAGATTATCTACTTCAAAGCTTTGGGACATTTAATGGTTTAGGCAATAAATCGGTAGAGGCGGCAGGTCGTTTAGATTTTGCAGCTTACTACAATATTACTGAAGATACCAAAATAAACTTTAAAGCTTATAACTTGACAGAGGAATTGTACGAAGAGTATCAAGGGGTTGAATGGCAGCCAAGAGCCACACACTTTGATGGTAGAGTATTTAGTCTTTCTATTAATCATATCTTTTAGATAGCGAAGCGTAAATCACGGGGGGCTTGCCCCCGTGCTGGATAGTTTATACTGGGCTCACCCCAGTAAAGACTATTCTGTTCATGGAAACTCAAAGAAATACACATCATGTTTTTCGATTAATGTATCACTTTGTTTGGATATCTAAATATCGACACAAAGTATTTATTGAACCCAATATTTAGACTAGGTAGTTTAAAAATAATGATAGATTTTTTTAAACCAATTTCTGTACTTGTGGCATTCACCCTATTGGCCAATATATCTGTTTCAGCCACTGAAACTCATGCAGAAAAAAATGTCGATAATGCCAAACAACCCAATATAGTCTTTATCCTGATTGATGACTGGGGATGGCAAGATGCTGGTTTTATGGGCAGTACCTATTATGACACGCCTAGCATGGATAGACTTGCCAAAGAAAGCATTCGTTTTAATCACGCTTATTCGTCTGCACCAAATTGTGCGCCTACTCGTGCTACGCTGATGTCGGGTCAGTATGCACCGCGCACAGGTGTATATACTGTGGGTGAACCAGCACGTGGTGAAACCACAGAGCGTAAATTGATCCCGATCAAAAACACTGTGGATCTCAGCAACGATGTTGTGACTATGGCCGAAAGCATTAAAGCGGCCGGATATAACACTGCATTTATGGGTAAATGGCACTTGGGAGATGGCGATGAAGGAGGCCCACTGGTACAAGGGTTTGATATCAATATTGGTGGTAATCGCTCGGGGGCACCCAGTGGTGGTTATTTCGCCCCATACAATAACTCGAATATGAAGCAGGGATCTGACGGTGAATACCTTACTGATCGTCTGACAAATGAGGCTGTAAGCTATATTAACAAGCAATCTAACGATAAACCTTTTTTTCTGTATCTGTCACATTATGCAGTACATACACCAATTCAGGCACCTGTAGACACCACTGAAAAATACAAAAAACGCACCCCGGATGAAAATCATTTTGATCCCCAGTACGGTGCAATGGTTGATCATGTGGACCAAAGTGTTGGTAATGTACTCTCTGCACTGAAAGCAAAAGGATTTGGCGAGAATACAATTATTATTCTGACCTCAGACAATGGGGGTTACGGACCAATTACTCAGTCACCTGATTTGAGGGCATGGAAAGGCTCGCCGTATGAAGGTGGTAACCGTGTGCCGCTTCTTGTTCGATTACCGGGCCAAAAGGGGGCTAGACGCGTAAGCAATGTCCCAGTTAATAGTGTTGATTTCTATCCGACATTGGTTGAATTGGCTATGGGGAAAATGCCTGATAAGCAAATTGCTGATGGGGAAAGTCTGGTGTCTGTTCTAAACGGTGGCTCATCTCTGGAACGTGAAGCATTATACTATCACTTCCCAGCATACCTACAGCCATATGGTGGACGCACTAAAAACATTTGGCGTGCTCGTCCATTTGGTGCTATCCGGGTCGGTGATTATAAATTGATCGAGTTTTTTGAATATGGCCAGTTGGAGCTTTATGATGTTGTGGCGGATAGCAAGGAAACAACAAACCTTGCACTTGAAAAACCAGAAATTACAGCAAAACTTCTTAAATTGATGCAGGACTGGCGTAAGAAAATAAATGCACCAATTCCAACAGAGTTGAACCCAAAATATAACAAAAAGTATGCGCCTAAAGTTTATGTTACTTGGGCTGATGTTCAGAATAAGTTGAATTAATATGAAGATATTTAGTTTATTTACTATCACCCATGTATTGATATCATTGTTAAATTTGATGACATGCAATCTTATCGAGAAATAATAATGAAACTAACAAAATTCCTAGGCCTGTTAACGTTGATAATTTATAGCAACCTGGTTATAGCAGATTTGCAACTCCCGAAAATATTTAGCAACAACATGGTATTACAACAAAATTCTGAGGTGAAAATATGGGGCAATGACACTCCAAATACTGCTATTTCTGTCAAAGCTAGCTGGGGAGAAGCTGCCGTGGTAACCAGTGATGGTAAAGGGCATTGGAGTCTAACTATATCAACGCCCTCTGCAACCACAGACCATCAGTTAGTCATATCTGGTAGTAGCAAACAAACCATTAACAATATTAATTTGGGTGAGGTCTGGCTTTGCTCTGGCCAATCTAATATGGAAATGCCAGTGAAAGGTGAAAAAAACCAACCTGTTGCCGTACGTTATGCCTTTAGCAACTGCCCAGAAGCCAGCCTATTTGGTATTAATGGTCTACCTGCTTCTTCATTTAAAACTGATAACGGGTAGTAGTTCAATCATCCACACAACGATATAGAGTTAACCTTATGAAAATAAATTTGTTCAAAAATAATCATTGCAAAACCCTATTCAAAACAGTTTTGTCGGTATTAGCATTATCAACACCGCTCCTCTCTTTTGCTGACGATAAGGCTTTTGCTCACGATAACGAGTTAAGTGAAGCCGAAAAGTCACAAGGTTGGCAACTGCTTTTTAATGGTAAAGACATCGCCCAATGGCGTAATTTCAAACAGCCCAACGTCAGTGACAAATGGCAGGTGAACGATGGCACGCTGCAACTTACAGCAAAAGGAGGTGGCGATCTATTAACAAAAAAAGCCTACAAAAACTTTGACTTACGCTTAGACTGGAAAATATCAACCGCGGGGAATAGTGGGATTTTTATTCTGGCGGACGAGCTAGGCAAGAAAATTTATTCTCATGCGATTGAAGTGCAAATTCTTGATAATGAACGCCATCATGATAACAAAATAGACTCTCATCTTTCTGGCTCAGTGTACGACATGATAGCCTCGCCAACGAGTTCACATCGCGTCGCAGGACAATGGAACCAAGTCCGTATTCTGTTAAAAAACAAATCACTCAAAGTTTGGCAAAACAATGTCATAACAGTTGACATTATTATTGATAGTGGGCAATGGAAAGATTTGCTAACTAAAAGCAAATTCAAAGATTGGCCGGGGTTTGGCTTAAATGATGTCGGTCATATTGGCCTACAAGATCACGGAGATGTAGTTGCTTTTAAAAATATAAAAATAAAAGAACTGTAGATAAAACTAACAAGTTAAAAACGAAACTAAAAAAGGCAGCTTATGAAGAACTTTAATTACGACGTCATAGTCGTTGGCTCTGGCGCCGGCGGGGCAATGGCAGCTTATACACTTACAAAAGCAGGGCATAAAGTATTGATGCTGGAAGCAGGGCGTGATTATGATCCCAAAACCGAAACCCCGATGTTCCAAACCAATGGTCAAGCCCCGTTAATGGGTTCAAGCACAGTAGATAAAGACTTTGGTTTTTATGATGCTACTGTAGATGGGGGCTGGACGGTACCCAATGAGCCCTATACCACAGGTGAAAATTCTGAGTTTTTATGGTGGCGCGCTCGCATGTTAGGGGGACGAACCAATCATTGGGGACGTTTTTCGCTGAGGTTCAGTGAGCATGACTTTAAAGGTAAAACACGGGATGGTTTAGGCGCTGACTGGCCCTTTGACTACCCAGATCTTGCGCCCTGGTATGATAAAACTGAAACACTGGTCGGTGTTTGTGGTACCAATACCGGTTTAGATGATATGCCCGATTCAGCCGAGGGAGTATTACACACCCCGCCTACACCCAGAGTGCCCGAGTTACTCGTTGCCGCGGCGGCTAAAAAGTTGGGCATTGCCACAGCGCCGATGCATAGAGCGATATTGACACGGCCAATAGATGATCGACAAGCGTGTTTTTGGGCGACAAAATGCGGCAAAGGTTGTTCCATTGGTGCGGCTTTTCAAACCACCACTTCATTACTGCCTATGGCAAAAGCAACGGGGAATTTAAAAATAATTACCGATGCTATGGTGCGATCTGTGGATGTCGATAACAGTGGTAAAGTGAATGCTGTCACTTATGTGGATAAAAAAACTGGTAATGATATTACTCTTGATGCGAAAGTGATCATATTAGCGGCGAGTGCCTGTGAAACAGCCAGATTGCTACTCAATTCTAAAAGCAAACATCACCCTGCGGGATTAGCTAATTCAAGTGGTCAAGTGGGCAGAAACATCACGGATTCTACTGGCGCCAATTTAAGTGCCCATATTCCAGCCCTTGAAGGACGTCCCATTTATAATGAAGATGGCCATACCTCGAACCACCTATTTGTGCCATGGTGGGGTCATAAACAACAGGCTAAAGGCGAGTTAGACTTTCCCCGTGGCTATCACTTTGAAATAAGCTCAGGTTTTCATGAGCCAGGCGCTAGCGTAGCAGGTAATTTACAAGGTTATGGTAAGCAGCTCAAGGATGAGGTCAAAAAACATTTTGGGGCACGTATTGCTTTTTCGTTGCGTGGTGAAATGTTGCCTAATAAAGATTGTTACATGGAAATAGATGATCAGGTTACGGATAAATGGGGCATACCTGTGGCTAAGTTTCATTGGAAGTGGTCAAAACATGAATTAAACCAAGTGACCCATGGTTTAAAAACAGCCAAAGCCCTGTTGGAAACTATGGGCGCAACCCTGGATAAGCCACTGCCATCGGCCGAACAAGCCATTTTAAAAGGTGGCCAAATCATCCATGAAGTGGGTACTACTCGCATGGGCGATTCAGCGAAAGATTCTGTTACCAACCAATATGGTCAAACCTGGGATTGCCCGAACGTATTTATCATGGATGCCGGGGTTTTTGCTTCTAACCCGCATAAAAATTGTACCTTAACCATCATGACTTTAGCCATGAGAAACGCCACTTGGTTGGGTGAGCAACTCGACGCGTCCACTGGTCCTATAGCTGCATGGGAGAGCTAAACCAATGAAACCAACAAATAAAAAAATCAATCAGAGCGCTTATCAAAGTACGCCTTACCAAAGTCAATTAACCCGCAGAGAATCATTAAAGTGGCTAGGCGTTTTATCGGCAAGTGCATTAGTAACTTCAGTGGGCGGTTGTAGTGATTTTCTAAACAGTCAAAATGATGCGTCTAATGTGGTTAAAGGACATTGGCCTAACTTAAAGCTCTCACCGATTACGGCACATGGTTACGGTAAAGATCCCAATATGGTGACCCCTTCATCGCCATGGCCAAAAACGTTAACTGCGGATCAATTAACCTTAGTTGCCACACTTGCCGATATTCTGGTGCCAAGAGATGGGGATGTGCCTTCGGCATCAGACGTTAACGTGCCCGATGTGATAGATGAGTGGGTCAGTGCACCCTATGAAAAACAGCAGCGTGATCGCTTGACCATTTTGTCAGCCTTAACCTGGATAGATGATGAGTCAAGGTTAAGGTTTTCAACCCCCTTTGTTGCTTTATCAACAAAACAGCAATTTGAAATCATGGATGATATAGCCTATCAAAATAGTGACGTCCCCGAACCGTTCCAAAAAATCTCGCGTGCTTTTTCTGTGTTTCGAAAATTGGTCGTCGCGGCTTTTTTCTGCAGCCCTGAAGGAACAAAAGATCTGGGTTATATCGGCAATGTACCTATTATGGGTGCCTATCCTGGACCTACAGCCGAGGCTAAGATCCATTTGCAGAAGATCATTGCTGATTTGGGCCTAGCGTAAGTGGCTAACACTGAGAAAAATAATGGCAGATATAAATTTAAATAGGCGAAGATTCGTTACTGGGCTTACCGCCATGATGGGCGCATCCTTTGTTTCTCTAAATGCTGGAGCAATAGATGCTGCAGTCGCCTTTCAAAGTGGCGCACGTGCCAAAATTTTAACGAGCAGCCAGCTTGAACTAGTCAAGTTGATAGGGGAAATAATCATCCCGCAAACTGACACCCCAGGTGCTATCGCCGCCGATGTGCATGGCTATATTGATTATATGGTTGCTGATTTTATGACAGTCAAAGCACAAAAGGCTTTTATTAAAGGTCTTGATGAACTTGACAATAAAGCAGGCGGATTTCTTAAACTTGATGCCACTTCTCAAGAAGCATTCGTTGCTGAGTTGGATAAAAAAGCTTATTCAAAGGGAGGCAAAACAACCTATGGATTTTACCGCTCATTGAAAGCTTGGGTGACTACCGGATTTTTCACCTCAAAAGAAGGGTTGACCGAGGCTGGGGCATACAACCCTTTACCCGGGCCTCTTCGTGAAGTGACTCGTCAAGAATGGCTTGAAGTTAATGGCTGGGCATAAAGGAATTTATGGTGAAAAAAACACAAAAATATGATTATGACGTTATTGTCGTTGGTTCTGGTATGTCAGGTGGCCACGCAGCCATGGAATTTACCAAAAAAGGCTACAAAACCTTAGTACTCGACCGTGGTAAACCCATTGAACATGGAAATTATGAAACAGAAGGTCTCGCACCTTGGCAAATTCCATTTCGTGACAAAAAAAGTCATCATATGAAGGTACGTCAACCACTTCAATCAACAAAAGGGGTATGCAAGCCTTCTACCAAACATCATTATATTGATGATATTGATTACCCTTACGAGCAGGAAAAACCCTTTAAGTGGTTTAGAAGCGCCAAGGTGGGTGGAAAGTCGCTATTGTGGGCGCGTCATTCTTATCGCTGGAACAAATGGGATTTTAAGGCCAATGCCAAAGATGGTAACGGTGTTCCGTGGCCGATTGGGTATGAAGATATTGAACCTTGGTATGACTATGTTGAACCTTTTATTGGTATTGCTGGGTTGGAGGAAGATATACCGCAACTGCCGAACAGCAAATTTCAGCCTCCTATGGGGTTGAACGCTGTTGAACGAATGGTTCGAGAAAATTTACTGAAAAAGGGTGGTGCACCGGGTTTACCGTTAGCGCGTTTTACCCAAGGGCGTGTTGCACATTTAACAAAACCCACACAAGAACAAATGGAGCTTGGTCGCGGATTGTGTATGCGTCGAGATCAGTGCAACCGTGGTTGCTCTTGGTCCGGTTTTTATAGCTCAGTCGGTGGTTCACTAGTAGTGGCTAAAAAAACCGGCAATATGACCTTACAATCAGATGCCTATGTGCTCGAAGTGATTTATGACGATGACAGTGGTAAAGCCACTGGCGTGCGTTATGTCAATACCCAGACACTTGAGCAAACAACTGTTACAGCCCGTGTGGTCTTTATGTGTGCTTCGACGTTAGCGACGTTACAGATTTTAATGAATAGCACTTCTAAACACTGGCCGAATGGCATTGGTAATAAAAGTGGTTTACTAGGGCACTATGTGATGGATCATATTGGTGGAGGCGGTGCTAGAGGTCATAAAATAGGTGGTCTTAAGGATGTTTATTATACTGGTCGGGCGATTGGCAGTATGTATTTACCCCGTTCAACCAATCTGACCGAAGAAGATTCAAAAGATACCGATTATGTACGTGGATTTGGTTTTCAGGGACAAAACGGTCGTCAAAAGTTACCTCGTTCGGGGATTGGTAAAGTCTATAAAGAAGGAGGAAGAGATTATAGTGATACCTGGTTTATGACACTCGAAGGCTTTGGTGAAATGATCCCGACGTTTGATAATCATGTTTATCTGCATAAAACCAAGAAAGATAAGTTTGGTATGGCTCTGCTGGTAACCTCTGTTGAGTATACCGACAACTGCAAAAAAATGGTCAAAGATATGGCCTCAGTTGGAGAACGAATTCTCTATGCCGGAGGTATGGATAAAGTAAAAATGAATCTAAGCGAAAAAGATGGCATACCAGGTAATTTAATCCACGAAATGGGCGGTGCACCGATGGGCAATGATCCGTCAACTTCCTATTTAAACAAATGGAACCAAAGCCATGAAGTGCCGAATCTGTTTATCACCGATGGGGCTGCATACAACTCCCAATCTTGCGTTAATCCCTCGCTTACTTTTATGGCGATGACTGCACGGGCTGTTGATTATGCTGATAAGCAAATTAAAGCGGGTAGGATATAACAAATGAGTTTAAAAATGATTACAAAGCGCTTTGCAATATTTTCTATTAATCTGCTGATGCTGTTTTCTATCAGTATGGCATCTGCTTCTGAACATCAATGGAGAAGCATTTTCAACGGCAAGGACTTAACCGGCTGGACAATTAAAATTCGTAGTCATAAGTCTGGTGAAAATTATAAAAATACCTTTCGAGTTGAAAATGGTCTTTTGGTGGTTTCATATGATCAATATGATAAATTTGACAAAGATTTTGGTGGTATTTTTTATAATGAAAAGCTCTCTCATTATCGTTTACGTCTAGACTATCGATTTGTTGGTGAACAGCTCAAGGGTGGGCCAAAGTGGGCTTTTATGAATAGCGGTATTATGTTACATGGTCAACATGCTGATACCATGACTATTGATCAAAATTTTCCAATTTCTATTGAAACACAATTGTTAGGCAGCAAAGAAGGTTACAAGGTTGAACCTACCGGCAATGTTTGCACACCAGGTACCCACATTGTTACGCAGGGTAAGCTACAGAATAAGCATTGTCTAAAATCAACTTCAAAACCATTCTATGGCGATCAGTGGGTCAATTTTGAAGTAGAGGTTAACGGCAATGACATCATACGGCATATCGTTAATGGTGAGCTGGTATTTGAACTTGAAAAACCACAGCTTGATCCTGATGATCCTGAAGCTCAGGTACTGATCGCAGCCGGGACGCCAATACAGCTTTCTTCCGGTTACATATCTCTGCAAGCAGAGAGCCATCCTATAGAATTTCGTAATATCCAGTTAATGAAACTGAAATAAAAATGAAAAGGTAGTTTATCAAATAATGGTTATCGAACAAGACAAACAGCCAATCGATTTTAATTTAATAATTAAGCGGGGACTTTTACTCGTATTGATGGTTTTTTTATGCTCTAGTTTCGAGCTTTATGCTCAAAATAAACATGCTAAAAAAAGCAAGTTTATGAGTTATAAAGGCCTTGTTATGGCTGGCTATCAAGGTTGGTTTAATGCTAAAGGAGATGGTGCCGATAGGGGCTGGACGCACTATAGTAAAAATGGAAAATTTGAAGATGGGAATATTTCTATCGACTATTGGCCAGAAATGGATGAGTACAAAGTTAAATATAAAACACCATTTAAATACGCTGATGGTTCTACTGCCTTTGTTTTTAGCTCATATGATGAAAGTACCGTTGATTTACATTTTAAATGGATGAAAGCATATGGCATTGATGGTGTTTTTATCCAACGCTTTTTTTCTGTGCTTACCAACAAGGGTAGGGTTCGACATAATGATAAAGTGTTAGCTTCTGCGATTAAAGCAGCCAATAAATATGGTGTAGCAATTTCATTAATGTACGATATTGGCGCTATGGACGACAGTAAATACAAACTGATCATGGAAGATTGGAAACACCTTGTTGATGATTTGAAGTTAACTAACCAAGGTGACAAAACAACCTATCTATTTCATGAAAAAAAACCTTTGGTCGCGCTTTGGGGAATAGGGTTAAACGATAGAAAGTCGACTCATATCCCGGAAGTATTTGATATTATGGGTTTTTTCAAAAACGATCCTATTTATGGCAATGCTTCCATTCATTTGGGGCTGCCATCTAAGTGGCGAACTCTTGGCTCAGACACCACAGGCGATCCTAGGTTACTAGAAGTAGCCAAACAGGCCGATGTCATCCACCCTTGGTTAGTAGGGCGATACAATGAAAAGAGCTATGAAAAATATCGTCAAGAACACATAGTTGGTGATGTTAAATGGAGTACAGAACATGGTAAATCCTATGCGCCGACAGTGTTTCCAGGTTTTTCTTGGTACAATTTAAAAAATAACAGTCAATCTAATAAAATTCCGAGAAACAAAGGAAGTTTTTACTGGAAACAACTAGCAGGTGCCATGGAGAGCGGGGCTGAAATGATTTATGTCGCGATGTTTGATGAAATCGATGAAGGCACGGCTATTATGAAAGTTGCCAGTAAAGTACCGATAGGAAAAAGTGTCTTTGTTCCGCGTTCAAAAGAGCTGCCTTCTGATCATTATTTATGGTTAACGGGTATGGCCGGTAAAATGTTGCGTGGCGAAATTCCTTTTTCCAAAACTATGCCTATCAGAGGAAAAAATCAATAAACCATTCGTCAGCGCTGATTTAATCGCTTTATCGTTTTGATAAAGCTTCACACCATGGGCCGCTCTTATGCTAAATGGAAATATACATTGCCCCCACACCCAAGTGGTTAAGGGGATTAAAGGGCCAGAAAAGCCCAAAACCAGTTTTGACCTGCTGAGCGGTTCAGGTTAGTTAAAAGAGAATTAATAAGTTAACGCTGTCCCATGCGAAACATTTCCGCAAAGAGTTGATGTGGATGCATGGTAGAACTAAAGTTTTTTATAAAAAATAATATAGCACGAAGGAAGAAAACATGAAGTCCAAAATGCGCTTGCCCAGTAAGCTATTGTTGATTGGCATGGTGACTGTTTTAGTTAGCTGTAAAACAGTTTCTGATGCAGACCAAACAGCTAATAAGCAGGATAAAATGCCCAATATTTTATTTCTATATATGGATGATATGGGCATTGGTGATCCGCAAACTTATAATCCTGACTCATTAATTCCTACACCGAACATTAACAAACTCGCCTCGCAAGGCGTGAAGTTTACTGATGCCCACACACCAGCGCCTGTTTGTGGACCAAGCAGATACGGTTTGTTAACCGGAAGGTATCCCTGGCGTCGAGGCGAAGAAGGTTTTGGTAATGGCGAAACCTACGGTGATATGATGATCGAAGAAGGACGAGCAACGATAGCGTCTGTTCTTCAGGAAAATGGTTATAATACAGCACAGATGGGCAAGTGGGGCCTGAAAAATAATTACAGCGATGCTGTAAAAGATGGCATGAAACCAGGAACTAAAGACGCTTACGACTTTCCTAATAAAAAGCTTTTGGGAGCCAACCTAGCGGGTTTTGATTATGCTTACACTCAAACTCATACCCATGAAGTAAAGGGGTTTGATAGCCTAATAGGTATGGCACCTGTTACCGATACTAAAATGCCCTTTATAAATGGTTTACCGGTAAATAAAGATTTGGAGCCTGAAAACCCTTACAACTGGATCCCTAATAGTGCCAACAAAGTGATAGAATATCTTGAAGTATATGGCGGTAAAAAGGACAACGCTGAATATGGAATAGATAACAATAAACCCTTCTTTATTTATTGGGATCCACCAGGTCCTCATGCACCTTACACACCACTTCCAGAGTTTTTTGGCAAGTCAAAAGTAGGTATTTATGGTGATTTTGTATACGAAATTGATCATTACATCGGTCAAATGCTTGACACCTTAGATGAGCTTGGATTAGCAGAAAATACCATTGTGGTTTTCTCATCAGATAATGGTCCTGATAAACTTTCTTATGCTAGCATTGAAGATTATAAACACTATGGAATGGGCTCATGGCGCGGTTTAAAACTTGATTTATGGGAAGGTGGAAATCGAGCTCCATTTATTGTGAG
>Ga0105355_10001518_pt1 | contig 21284 bp, 24 predicted proteins | sample GOMGulsemesocosm_2_FD_83508 | JGI IMG/M metagenome (GOLD analysis project Ga0105355, IMG submission 83508) | Methane-oxidizing microbial communities from mesocosms in the Gulf of Mexico - GOM9C Gulf of Mexico | ecosystem: Environmental > Aquatic > Marine > Cold seeps | place: Gulf of Mexico...
CAATTGATACACTAGAAATGGCTTTAACATCATCAAAAGGTGATTTAGAAGCAAGTATTCTTTTAGAAAAACTTCAAGAAGGTATTGAATTAACAGTTAAGAACTTTAATACTGCGTTTGAAAAACATGATATTACCTTAGTTGAGACAGATGGTGAATTTGATCCAAACATGCATGATGCAGTAATGCAAATTGACAGTCCAGATCATGAAAACAACTTTATTGTTGCACAGCTACAAAAAGGTTATAAGTTTAAAGAGAGACTTTTAAGAGCTGCAATGGTTTCTATTTGTAAAAAGTAGAAGATAGTATTGACCGACATGTCATTAAACTATTGAAATATAATTAAAAATTAATAATAAATACAAGGAAAAAATATGAGTAAAGTAATTGGAATAGATTTAGGTACAACAAACTCGTGTATGGCAGTTTACGAAGGTGGGGAAGCTAAGATTATCCCTAATAAAGAAGGAAAAAATACAACTCCTTCAATTGTAGCATTTACAGATAAAGGTGAAGTTTTAGTAGGAGATCCTGCAAAAAGACAAGCAATTACAAATCCAGAAAAAACAATATATTCTATTAAAAGAATTATGGGTTTAATGATGGATGAAGAACATGCAAAAGATGCTCAAAGTAAAGTAGGGTATAAAATCGTTGATAGAAATGGTTCTGCTTCTGTTGAGATTGCGGAAAAAGTTTATACTCCTCAAGAAATTTCAGCAAAAATTTTAGGAAAATTAAAAGTAGATGCGGAAGAATATTTAGGAGCACCAGTTACTGATGCTGTTATTACTGTTCCTGCTTATTTTAATGATGCACAAAGAAAAGCAACTCAAGAAGCTGGTACTATTGCTGGTTTAAATGTTCTAAGAATCATTAATGAGCCAACTGCTGCTTCTTTAGCATATGGTTTAGATAAAAAAGGTGAAGAAAAAGTTCTTGTTTATGATTTAGGTGGAGGAACATTTGATGTTACAACACTAGAAATTGGTGATGGAACGTTTGAAGTATTATCTACTGATGGAAATGCTTTCTTAGGTGGAGATGATTTTGATAATGCTATTATTGACTGGTTATCTTCTGAATTTGAAGCGGAAAATGGTTTTGATGTTAAAAACGACAAAATGGCGCTTCAAAGACTAAAAGATGCAGCTGAAAATGCTAAAAAAGAATTATCTTCTGCTGAATCAACTGAAATTAACTTACCGTTTATTTCTATGGGAAATGCAGGTCCTGTTCACTTAGTTAAATCATTAACTAGAGCAAAATTTGAATCTATGACTGAAGATTTAATTACTGAAACATTAGAGCACATCAAAACGGCACTTAAAGATGCTGATTTAGACAAGGGTGAAATTGATGAAGTAATTATGGTTGGTGGTTCTACAAGATTACCAAAAGCAAACTCAATTGTAAGAGACTTTTTCGGAAAAGATTTAAACAAAGGTGTTAATCCTGATGAAGTAGTTGCCGCAGGTGCTGCTATTCAAGCAGGTGTTTTAAGAGGAGATGTTAAAGATGTTCTTTTATTAGATGTTACTCCTTTATCTCTAGGAATTGAAACATTAGGTGGAGTACTTTCAAAATTAATTGAAAAAGGTACTACTATTCCTGTTAAAAAGTCTCAAACATTCTCAACTGCAGAAGACAATCAACCAGCTGTTTCTATTCACGTAGGACAAGGTGAGAGAGAATTTGCTAAAGATAATAAATCTTTAGGTATGTTTGAATTAGCTGATATCCCAGCAGCTCCAAGAGGTGTTCCTCAAATTGAAGTAACATTTGACATTGATGCAAATGGTGTTTTAAATGTATCTGCAAAAGATAAAGGTACTGGAAAAGAAAATAAAATTACTATTTCAGGATCATCTGGATTATCTGATGATGAAATTGAAAAAATGGTTCAAGAAGCTGAAGCGAATAAAGAAGCAGATTCTAAGAAAAAAGAAGTAATTGAAGTTAGAAATCAAGCAGATGCTTTATTACACCAAACTAAAAAAACATTAGAAGAAAATGAAGAAGCTGTTTCAGAAGAAGAAAAAACTGCAATTGTTGATGCAGCAGCTGCACTGGAAGAAACATTAAAAGATGAAAATGCTAGTAAAGAAGATATTGAAGCTAAATTAAAAGATTTAACTGAAAAATCACATAAATTAGCAGAAGCAATGTATAAAAAAGAAGGCGACGCAAATGCAAAACCTGATGCTAAAGCTAAAAAAGATGACGATGATGTTATCGATGCTGAAGTAGAATAAGACCAATTTATTTAAAAGTAAAACCTTTGGGTTTTGCTTTTTTTTTGAAAGAATTACATGGAAACAATTATTTTATTAAGTATATTTTTTTTATTAACTGTTTTTTCAACACTTTTATATTTAAAAAATAAAAATTCAAGAGTTGATTTGTTAAATGCAGGAGAATGTCCTTCTTGCCATGAAAAATCAAAAACATTTTATGATGAAAATACACGAACACGTTTTAAAACAGAAGTTATAAAAGCAAAAGTACTAAAGAATCACGGCTGCTCAGGTGTAATGGAAATTGAATATGTTTGTAATGCTTGTGAATTAAAAGAAGTACATCCAAGAAACGCGTAAATACTTTTAAAAGCTTTTATAAGCCACTCTTTATAAATACTAGTGCATAATCAGTGACAAAATTATTTGTCACAAAGGATGTGCTTGAAATCAATTAAAACCTTAGCCCTTACAATACTTCCTATTTTTATTTTCACTGCTTGTAGCCCTAAACTATATACTTTTAAAGATATTTCAAATGCCAAGATGCAAAAAATGGAATTTTCTGATTTAGAAGGTTTTGAAGAAGATAATCTCAGCCTTGCGCTTGATGTTTTTAACAAAGGATGTAAAAGAAGTAAAAGAAAAGAGCTTTTTAAAAGTGTTTGTAAAAAAGCAAGTACTGCAAAAGATGCAAAAGTATTTTTTAAAAACAATTTTACTCCCTATAAACTGCTTAGCAAAGATGCCAAAGATGAAGGTATTATTACAGGGTATTATGAACCTTTATTACAAGGAAGTTTAAAAAAAACCAGTGTTTATAAATATCCTATTTATAAAGTACCAAAAGATATGTTTTTCGTGGATTTTTCTAGTGAATACCCTGAACTTAAAAAATACCGCCTTCGAGGTAAAATTGTAAAAAACAAAATTGTTCCTTATGATACAAGAGAAGAAATTATAAAAAAAGACAAATTAGAGGTTATTTTATATGTGGATGATAAAGTAGATTTATTCTTTTTACACATTCAAGGTTCAGGAAAAGTACAATTAAGAGATGGCTCTTATGTCAATATTTCTTATGCCAACCAAAATGGAAGAAAATATAAATCTGTTGGTAAACATATGATTAGAAAAGGTTATATTGGAAACGGTATTGACGCATCTATGCAGGGCATGAAAAAATGGTTTAAAAACAATCCTTCTTTAACCGATGTTACTCTCAATCACAATCAAAGTTTTATCTTTTTTGCACAGGCAAAAAGAGGAGCTACTGGAAGTTTAGGGGTTGAATTAGTAGGTGAGCGAAACTTAGCAGTGGATAGAAAATATATTCCTTTAGGAATGCCTGTTTTTATTCAAACTAAAAATCCTCTAAACAAGTCTAAAATTAATCAAGTAATGGTAGCTGCTGATACAGGTGGGGCTATTAAAGGGGATATTAGAGCCGATTTCTTTTATGGTTTTGGTCCAATGGCTGAAGCACAAGCAGGTCGTATGAAAGAAAAAGGTAAGTTGATTTTATTAATACCAAATAAGTGATAAAGATATCACTTATTTTTAGGATACAAGCTTAATTATTTTAAGATAATTAAGCGCTTGTACCCCCACAACAGGATGAAGAAACAGCTGCTTTAGTAGCAAATGAAATTAAGAAGTTATTTTTGTCTTCTGTAATATCAAAATTATGTTTTCCACAAAATTTTTCATTCATGATATTTTTCATTTCAAGGGCTTTCATTAAAGCGTCATCTTTTGAAGCAATACTTGATTCAAGTTCAAAACCACTTCGTTTAACACAACCGCATTGGTGTGTAATAGTAATATTATGCATTTTTTTCCTTAGTAAATCTATCTTTAAAAATAGCTAAATTTTGCTTAACTTACAAGACTTTCTGAGAGCTCCTTCTATGTGTATTAGTTAGGGCATTATAAAAATAAGTGAACTTTGGCTAAAATGTCAATAATACAGTTTAAGGATACGAATGCACATTACAAATATCATTTCTCAAGTCTTTGGAAAGTTCGCGAAAAAAGAATTTCCTACTTTTATTCAAAGCATTATAAATAATGGATATGTTAAATTTTTAGGTTTAAATATGAGTGAATTTAGACAGGCGAAATATTACAAATCATTAAATGATTTATTTACAAGAGAATTAGCCATAAATAGAGAAATCAATGTAAGCCAAGATACGTTTATCTCACCTGCTGATTCTTTTATTACTCAAGCAGGAAGCTTAAAAGGTGACTTGGCTTTACAAATTAAAGGTATGGAATATTCGCTGGAAGAACTTTTAACTTTTCATGCAAGTAAAAACATAGATAAAATGAGAGATGGTAAATATATGAATTTTTATTTATCACCTAAAGATTATCACAGGTATCATGCTTCAATGGATTGTAAAGTTAGAAAACTTATTCATGTTCCTGGAAAGCTATATCCTGTAAATATTCCTTATCTAAAAAAAGAATTGGGTTTATTTGTTCAAAATGAAAGAGTTATTTTAGAGTGTTATACTAAAGAAAATAAACTTTTTTATATGGTATTTGTAGGCGCTTTAAATGTGGGACAAATGGTATTTGATTTTGAGCCACAAGTTGAAACAAACAAAGATGTAAAAGAGATTCAAGTTTACGAATATGAGGATCTAAGTATTAAAAAAGGCGAATGTTTAGGCTATTTTAAAATGGGTTCTACTGTTTTAATGTTTTGGGAAAAAGACATGGTAGATATTCTTGACTTACAAGATCAAAGTGTTTCTTTTTCACAAGCGATTACGAAATAATAGAAGTTAAATTCAATAAGAAGATTTGATTTAAACTCTTGTTTGAATTAAATTCTTTCTTATATGAAACTAATTTATTAGTCTTAAAGCTATATTTTGCAAGAATGAATATGAGTATAAATAATTTTTAAGGATATAAAATGTCTACTACTGAATTATCTACAATTTCTTTACATGGTACAAAAAAAGGTATTATTAAAATTTCCGATATTGTTGAACCCTACGGTGCAGGTTCAAATGATGTTGTAAGTATTGGAATTACTTTAAACGGTTCTGATGTTTCTTGGAAAGCACATATCCCTTATGAAAACATTGATGAAGTAATTGAGCATTTACAAAAAGCAAAAGCTGCAAAAAAATAGCTGTATGTTTATTTTTAAGCTCATAATTAATACTTTTTTATAGGTATTTGAATGAATATATATAAGATAGTGCTTGTTTTTTTATTTTTTACTTCTTTTTTATTTTCAAAAGAAGAATTAATAACAAGTGCTAAACTTGAATTCTTATTGGGGAAAAATATTGTTGTTATTGATATAAGAAGAGAAGATGAATGGAGAAAAACAGGAATTATTCCTAACTCTTATCGTTTGACTTTTTATGATAAGAACAATGAATACAATATGAAACGTTGGTTGTATATTTTTGCACGTTTAGTGAAAAGTAAAACCAACTCTTTTGTTTTGGTGTCCTCTGATACCACAAGAGCCAAAAAATTAGCAAAAGTTTTGTTTGAAGATAAAAAATACCATAAAGTGTATTATTTATCTAAGGGAATAAACGCCTGGATTAAAGAAGACAAAAGAATAAGAGAATTTAATTAAAAGTCTCTTTCTGTAAGCGTAACCACAAAGATATTCCACCTTCTAAATGAGATGTATTTTCATATTCTAATTCGTTTAATAAATAATTACCTAACATATCTGTTCTTTGTGCGTGTGCACACACTAATACAAACTTTTGATCTTGTGATTTAACATGTTTTTTAAATTCTTTTAACCATGATAATAAATCATATTGCCCATAATCATCAAAGAACGTTAATTTAATAGAGTTTTTAATAATCCCCGTCTCTTTGAACTCTGATTCTCTTCTAATATCAATTATTATGTCATTTTTTGTGTCTAAGTCATCTGGATGCACCAGTTTTAATCTGTTCATTTTTATCCTAGCTTATCTTGGTTCCTAAGTATATCAAAGCTTGCTCTAAAGTTTCTTTTAAAACTATCTAAACATAAAATACACATAAGTAATGTATACTAATTATGAACAATTTACGAAAGGATACAAAAATGAAGAAGTTTTTTCTAGTTTTATTATTATTTGTTTCATCTTTATTTGCATTTGAAGATTTAACAAATGAGAATTTTGATCAAAAAATAAGCAATAAGAATGTAATCATAGAATTTTACGCTTCTTGGTGATACGCTTGTAAGGTTTTAGGTAAAAACTTAACAGAATATGAAACAAGCAATCCCAACAATGGTGTTACCATTTATAAAGTTGACATCGAAGCAGAAAGTGAATTAGCTAAACGTTTAAAAGCAAGTGTTATGCCTGCTCTTGCGTATATAGAAAATGGCCTGGTTTTAGCTTTAGAGCGAGGAGTAAGAACACCAGATGAAATTAAGCAGAATGTGGAAGAATACTTCCATTAAAGAATTGTTTACTAATTTAGCTTAGTATATGATTATCTAGTAAGCCTTTAAGGCTTACTATACGAAGGATTTACTATTGAGAAAGATACTATTAATACTTTTTTTTATCATAAATTTATTTGCTCTTGAGCAAGATTTTTTAAGCCCCAGCGATGCAATAAAGTTTAATTTTGAAAAAAAAGACAATAAACTTATTGTTGATTTAGTATTAGCAAAAGATATTTATTTATACGATGAAAAATTAAAAATCTCAATAGTAAAACCTTCCTTATTAGATATAACAAAAGAATTAAGTGTTCAAAAACCTGAAATGTATCATGAGTTTATTGTACATTTTAATGGGCTTCGTATTGATATTCCTCATGAATTATTAATAAGTAAATTTGGAAAAACACTTTACACTATAGAAGCTCAATATCAAGGTTGTTCTACAAATGGTTTATGTTATGCTCCAATGACAAGTACCATTGATCTTAATTTGGGCGCAGAATCTTTAGAAAATAACAGCAGTTCTGTTATGTTTGCTAATGTGCAAAATGACGATTTAAGTGAAAGTGATTTAATTACAAAGTCTTTAAAAGATGGAAATATTTTCATTGTGTTACTTACTTTTTTTGGTTTTGGGCTTTTATTATCGCTTACTCCTTGTATTTTCCCTATGATTCCTATTTTATCTTCTATAATAGTGCAAGCAGGTGCAAAAGAAAAACTCTCATCAAAAAAAGGTTTTTTACTCTCTTTTGTATATGTACTTTCAATGTCATTTGCTTACACAATAGCAGGCGTTCTAGCTGGTTTATTTGGTTCTAATTTGCAAGTTGCTTTACAAGACCCGTATGTATTAAGTGTTTTTGCTTTTGTGTTTGTGCTCTTGGCTTTTTCAATGTTTGGTTATTTCAAACTAGAATTACCACAAAGCCTACAAAATAGAATAAATAAAAGTAGCGAAGGAAAAGAAAAACAAGGTTTCGTAGGAATAGCAATTATGGGATTTTTATCTGCATTAATTGTAGGACCTTGCGTAGCAGCACCTTTAGCAGGCGCTTTAATTTATATAGGACAAACAGGAGATGCCTTTTTAGGTGGAGCTGCTTTATTTGTTCTGTCTTTTGGAATGGGTATTCCTTTATTATTAATTGGTTTAGGAGCAGGAAAATATATGCCAAAACCAGGTGCTTGGATGGACAGTATTTCAAAAGTCTTTGGTTTATTGATGTTAGGTATTGCTATTTACATGTTAGATAGAGTACTTGATCCGACCCTTATTATGTATGCATGGGCTATTTTAATGCTTGCCTCTGCTTTGTATATTCAAAGCTATAAACATATTCTTATTCGTTTACTCTCAACTCTGCTTTTACTTTATGGGGCACTTGTTTTTATTGGAGCTAGTAGTGGAGCTACAAATGTTTTAAATCCTTTAGGAAAATTTACAAGCTTTACTAGTGTTCAAGGCGTAAACAATGAAATTAAATTTACGTATATAAAAAACATAAAAGAATTAGATGAAGCTATTAAAAATTCAAGTAAAGCAGTAATGCTTGATTTTTATGCAGATTGGTGTATCTCTTGTAAAGAGTTAGAAAATTTTACCTTTCAAGATGAGAGAGTAAAAAAGATTTTAATAAATGATTTTTTATTATTAAAAGCAGATGTAACAAAAAACAATGAAGATGATAAAGCCTTGCAAAAACGCTTTAATATAGTAGGGCCTCCTGGTTTAATCTTTTGGAATAAGAATAAAAAAGAAATTAAAAGCGCAAAAATTGTAGGGTATAAAAGTGCGGATGATTTTTTAAAAACATTAAATAAAGTAAAATAATCTAATCTTTTCCTAAGAAAAAGACAAAATAATCTATTTTTGTTATACTTCCATAATTAGAAAAAAAGGAAGTAGCGTGACATATAAAACTCTTTTAGGAAAAAGCGATTTTTTGGAAAGCTTAAGAGGTAAAACAGCCTCTTTTTATTTAAGTGCTAGTTATACGCAAAGCTCTGATATAGAAGGTATCTCACAAGCGGGTTTAAAAGGTTTACTTCATTTAACTCCCGTATTAGATTTTGAATTTTTGTGCGTAGAAGAAGTACGCTCACTAGAAAATATAGCAGTAACGCCTAGTGGAATTCCTACGCCTGCTATTATTACAAGAGCAGTGCATATGCTTAGACCTTTTACTTCTTTAGAGTTTTTAGATTTAGGGGTAAAAAAACTTCCAAAATTAGAACATTTTCCTATTCATAATTTTGATATTTCATTCTCTCATGCAATAAATACCACAACAACGATTAATGCTTTTGATATTTTTCAAAAAGGTTTAGAATTTGGAAAAACGCATGAAAGTCCTGGGGAATATACTATTTTAGCGGAAAGTGTTCCAGCAGGAACTACCACTGCTAATGCTTTGTGTTTGGCTTTGGGATATGAGGTTGAGAATAAATTCTCTTCTTCTTTTAAACAAGCACCTAATAAAATCAAAGATACACTTATAAAAGAAGCCTTGCTTTTATGTGAAAATAAAGTGGACATTTTTGAAAAAGCAGCACAAAGTGCAGACAATATGTTGATATTTAATGCAGGATTTGTATTAGGGCAGAGTTCAAAAGATAAAAAACTAATCTTAGCAGGTGGTACTCAAATGGCCGCTGTTTTATTACTTGTTAATTCAATAGTAAAAGAGATGAATGTAGAATTTGATGCTTCCAACTTAGCAATTTGTACAACTAAATGGTTAGCGCAAGATGAGAACTCTGATTTTCTTGGAATTTTAAAACTATTGGATTTTAATATTAATGCCTACGCTTCTAATTTTGATTTTCAAAACTCTTCTTCAAAGGTTTTAAAAAAATACGATGAAGGCGAAGCAAAAGAGGGTGTTGGAGCAGGAGCAGCTTTATGTTATGCTGCTATTAATAATATAAATGAAGAAGAATTATTGAAAAAAATACAACATTTTGTAGGAGAGTAGGATGGATTTATTTATATCGTCTTTTTTAAAAATATATTTTATGATGGCACCCTTTTTTGTCTTGACCGTATTTATTACCGTAACAAAAGACGCAAGTACCACTGAAAAGCGTTTTTTAGCAATTAAAGTTACCTTATCTGTTATTGTAATGTCTTTGATTTTTATGTTTTTTGGAAAAAATATTTTTGCTGTTTTTGGAGTTACCTTAGATGCTTTTAGAATAGGAGCAGGGGCTTTATTGTTTTTAACAGCTGTTGAATTAATACATGGTTCAAAAGATGGAATCAAAGTTGAGAATACAAAAGTATCAGATTTAGCAGTAGTGCCTTTAGCAATACCTGTTACTATAGGCCCAGGTACTATTGGTATTTTACTTGTTATGGGTGCTGAGTATGAAAATGCGACAGAATTATTTACAGGTGCAAGTGCTTTAATATGTGCAGTAGTATCAATTGGTTTGATGTTGTACATGTCAAATATTTTTGAAAAAATCGTTGGTAAACAAGGCTTGCTTATTATTTCAAAAATCACAGGTTTATTTTTAGCAGCTATTTCAGCCCAGTTTGTATTTTCTGGAATTAAAAGTTTTTTAGCCTAAGATGAAAAGTTTTTATTACGGAGGGCAAAAATCTGGAAAGAGTAATTTAGCCTCAATAAAAGCACTTAAGATAAGTACAAACAAACCCTATTACCTTGCTACTTATGATAATTCTTACAATGATGAAGCCATGCATGATCGTATTTATAAACATATTAAAGAAAGAGAAAATGACTTCTTCACACTAGAAGAGGCCTTTGATTTAAATGCCGTTATAAAAGAAGGCAATACGTATTTGATTGATTGTATGACAATGTGGATTTTTAATAATATGGAAAAAAAAGAAGAGTATTTAATAAAAGAATTGAAAAAACTCTTTTTACTTCCTTGCAATATTGTATTTATTTTAAATGATGTGGGACAAGGCGTAATTCCACTTGATAAACAATCACGAGAATTTGTGGATTTATCAGGAATAATAGGACAATTTTTAGCAAAAAACTGTGATGAAGTGATAGAAGTAAAATATGGTCTTGAGAAAAAATTAAAATGAAAGTAATATTGGATGGCTTTTTTTTAGCCCTGTCTTTTTTTACTGTTTTACCTTCTAAAAAAGAGATAAATATTGTTCCTTCTACTTATAAATACATGCTTTTATTTTTTCCCTTAGTTGGGGCTCTCTTAGCTTTTTTAACAACACTTATTTATCTTGTATTGCAAGAATACTTTCATTCTTTATATTCAGCTCTTGTTGCTTCTATACTCTATTTATTTTTATACGGATTTTTGCATCTTGAAGCTATTTGTGATGTAGTAGATGCGTGGTTTGCAAAATACTCGAATAAAGATATCTACTTAATTATGAAAGAACCACATATTGGTGCAATTGGAGCCATCTTTTGTTTTGTTTTTATTTTATTAAAAGTAGCTATTATTACTTATGTTTTATATGAAGAACATTTTATTTTACTCTTTTTTGCTTTGATTTTCTCGCGTTTGAATGTCATTTTTGCCTTAGGTAATTTTACTTTTCATAAAAACAGTTTTATGGCTTTAAGTCTTAAAGAACATGCCCGTTTTAAACTCCTGCTTTTTTCTTTACTTTATGTATTATTGATGGTTTTTATAAATACAAGTGCTTTGTTCTTATTTGTTCTTTCTCTTATTATCTTTTTTTTAGTCTTAAATGTTTTAAAAAAACGTTTTTCTTTTTTAAATGGAGATTGTATTGGTTTTACACTTGAAGTAAATGAGCTTCTAATATTAAATCTAGGATTTATTTTATTATGAAAATGTATGAACATGGGGGAGATATAAAGTCTTTTGCCCTTAAAAACAAATGCGAAATAAATGAAGTAATTGATCTCTCTTCTAATATTAATTTCCTTAAACCAGAAATCAATCTTGATTTTAATACCTTAGATATAAGCGCATATCCTTCTTATGATGATTTATACAAAGCATTAGGAAAAAAATATGAAGTAAGTGAAAATCAAATAGAAGTATATAATGGAGGAAGTTCTGCCATTTTTTCTTTATTTAGAAGCTTGTCTTTAAAACATTGTACTATTTATGCCCCTGCTTATTTAGAATATAAAAAAGCGGCTAAGAATTTTTCTTATACAATTTCTTATGTGAATAGATTAAATAATATCAATGAAGACATAGAAGAAAATACCTTTGTAATATTTGTAAACCCTTCCACTCCTGATGGAAAGTATTACGATATTGATGCTTTGATGAATTATTGGATTTCTAAGAATGCAAGCATACTAATTGATGAGAGCTTTTTAGATTTTACTAATGCAAAATCTTGCAAGAATTATTTACATTCTTATGATAAATTGTATATTTTAAAATCCATGACAAAGTTTTATTCTTCTGCTTCTATTCGTATAGGAAGTATAATAAGTACAAAAGAGAATATAAATGTATTAAAAGCAAAAGAGCCTTTATGGAAAATATCTCATTTTGATAGTATGTATTTACAAGAAGCTCTAAAAGATACGCATTTCCCAAAATTAAGCAGAAGTATCACAGCTAAAAATAAAGCCTACTTAGAACAAATACTAAATGAGTGTAAGTATGTAGAAGAAGTATTTATAAGTGCTGCTAATTTTGTCTTAGTAAAACTAAAAGATACTAATGCGTCTTTGTTACAAGAGCACTTAGCCAAACATAAAATAATGATAAGAGATTGTTCTAATTTTGAATTCTTAGATAATAGTTTTGTACGTATTGCTGTTAAAAGCACAGATAATCTTAGTCATTTAAAACATGCTTTAGAAGATATATCAAAATAAGAGTTGACAAACAATATAATAAACAATATAATAGACAATATATTAGGAGTTTATTATGTATAAAACCGTAAAACCTACAACCTTTACTTTGTCACTAGATTTATTAGAAGATTTAGATGTCATGTCAAAAGAGATGGGTAAAAAGAAAACCGCAATAGTAAGTGAAGCTTTAGAGATGTACATGGACTATCAAGACTTACAATTAGCAAAAACAAGATTAGCTCAAAGTACTGGGACTGTAAAAGCAGAAGATTTCTTTAAAGATTTAGGTGTATAGATGTACTCATTAGAGTTTGAAAAATCAGTAAAAAAAGATTTTAAGAAAATCAATATTTCAGATATTCGTTTTATCAAAGAATCGCTTTTTACTTTTATTGAAAACTTTTCTTTTTCCTATGAACAAGAACTTTTAAGACTTGGTAAAATTAAAAAACTAAAAGGCGAAGAAGACCTTTATCGTTTAAAATTAAGGACGTACAGAATCATTTATAAAAAAGAGAATGATAAACTAATTATATTAGTACTTACTGTTAAATCTCGTGAAAACTCCTATAAGAAATAAGATGAATAATAAAGTACATAATATCTCCATCTTTGGAACATCCAGTGATGCTGGTAAATCTACGCTTACGTTTGTAATAGCAAAACTTATACAAGACATGGGATATTCTGTTGTACCTTTTAAAGCCCAGAATGTTTCTAATAATTCTAAGGTTTGTGATGATGGGTCTGAAATAGCCATTGCCCAGTATTTTCAAGCTGAAGTATTAGGTGTAAAAACCTCTTATCATTTGAATCCTGTTTTATTAAAATCAGGTAGGGGCTCTAGTGCTTCATTAATAGTTGAGGGAAAGGTAGTCCAAAATAAAGACGTAAGAGAATACTATAGGGAAATAGACGGTCTAAAACCCTCTGTAAGCTCTTGTTATGAATCTTTGGACAAAGAGTATGATTGTGTAGTTGCAGAAGGTGCAGGCTCTCCTGTGGAGCTTAATTTAATGGATAAAGACTTATCCAATATTTTTATAGCTACACAATACAATACTAAAATCATTTTAGTTGCTGATATAGAAAAAGGAGGCGTTTTTGCTTCTATTTATGGGGTATATAATCTTCTTCCTAAACAACTAAGAAATAATATCATTGGTGTTATTGTTAATAAGTTTAGAGGGGATAGGACATTATTTGATGAAGGCATAAGAATAATAGAAGAAGATTTTAAAATACCAGTATTAGGAGTACTTCCTTATATCCCTTTTAATTTGGGTTTTGAAGATTCTGCTTCTTTACAAAACTTTGTTCAAGACAAAACTAAGAAAAAATTAGATGTAGCAGTAATAGCTTATCCTCATATGAGTAATTACAATGATATCGAACCATTAATAGCAGATGTTGAGGTTTTTGTAGAATTTGTAAGCTCTAATATCTCTTTAGAGAAGTTTGATCTTATAATTCTACCTGGTTCAAAGTTAGTGATGAAAGATTTAATGTGGCTAAAACAAATAGGTTTGTACGAGCAAATACAAGAATATAGAAAAAATATCTTATGTATTTGTGGGGGCTATGAAATGATGTTTCAAAAATTGCATGACCCTTATTGTTTAGAGAATGAAACAAGTATAAGTATGGATGGTTTTAATGAAATTGATGATGAAATCATTTTTGAAAAAGAAAAGATTCTAAAAAAAGGTGAATATACCTTATTTGGAATAAAAATGAAGGGTTTTGAGATTCATCATGGAAGCTCATCTGTTTATCCCTTGTATTATGAAAATAAATTATTACAAGGTACTTTTGTTCATGGAATTTTAGACAATGATGAATTTAGAACAAAATATTTGCAAAAAATTAATAGCTCATATGAGGGCTTTTCTTTTAGTGAGTATAAAAGAAGAACCATTAATACTTTTGTTAATGAAATGAAAAATAATTTAGATGTGGAGTTTATAAAAAAGTGTATTACGAAGTAGTTATTATTGCTTATATTTTTGATATGTTATTTTCAGAGTATGAGCATGTAAAGTTTATAAAACATCCTATTGTAATAATAGGATCGTATATCTCATGGTTTGAAAAAAAGTTTTACCAAGACAGTGTATTTAGAGGTACTTTATTGTTGTTCTCTTTAATGATCTTAGTATATGTAATATCAAAAAGTATTATGATCTTGGATTCTTTTATTTTAGAAGCCTTTTTATGCTCTTTTGCTATCTCACATAAGATGTTATATGACAAAGTAAAAGAAATCACACAAAGTGAAAATAAAACAGACTTAATAGCAATGTTGGTTTCACGAGATACTTCTTCTATGAATGAGAGCGATATTAATAAAGCAGCTATTGAAACGTATGCTGAAAATTTAAGTGATGGGGTAATTGCTCCTATTTTTTATATGTTCTTTTTTGGTCTTGCTGGGGCTTTTGTGTATAAAGCAGTAAATACCTTAGATTCAATGGTTGGTTATAAAAATGATCGTTATTTAAACTATGGAAGAAGCTCAGCTCGAATGGATGATTTATTAAATTATATTCCTGCAAGGCTTACTGCTTTTCTTATTTGTATTTTATTTAAATCCTACAAAGCCTTTAATGGTTTTTCTTTTTATGGGGCTCAACATGAGAGTGTTAATGCAGGACATCCAATAGCAGCAATGGCTTTGGGGATAAAGGTGAGTTTAGGTGGGCCTACGTCTTATTTTGGTAAAATAAAAGAAAAAGCTTATTTTGGTGATGGCAAAAAAGACATCACTACAAATGATGTGCTAAGAGCACTTTCAATTAAATACAAACTGGACTTTTGTATAATACTGTTTCTAGGAGTAATTTATGTCTTACAAAAAGTGGTTTGATGCCCACGGAAAAAAACATGCAAAAATCATGGAGCGATTGACTCATTTAAGCAATGATGAGGTGATTAAGTATTTTGTCTTTGAAAACATGGTTAAAAATGAGGTGGATTTTTGTCCTTTGTACAAAGACAATAAAAAATGTCATGATTTAGAAGACTTAAATTGTTATTTTTGCGCCTGTCCCAACTTTAGGTTTAATGATGAAGGGTTTAGATTGCAAGATGAAAAAACATTGTTTTCTTACTGTAATATTGATTCAAAAGACGGAGCACAGTTTTTTGGAGATACTTATATTCATCAAAACTGTGCAGGTTGTGGAGTACCTCATAAAGAAAAGTATATTAAATCTAAGTTCAAACGAAATTGGTTTGAAGTGATGAAAAAAGTTACGCCTTAAGTAAACGAGGCATTCGTCTTCTTTCTTTGAGAGTTTTTTTATTTAAAACAATACAAAAAATATTATTACCATTTTCATATTTGTAAATAAAGCTAAAATCATGTAAATCACAAATGGTTTTTACAATATATAAACCCAAACCAAAACCATCGCTTCTTTTTTCTTCTTGAGAAAAAGCTTCGGTGTAATAATCAAGCTCGTATTTAAGTTTTTCGCCTTTTGAAATAACTTCAATAATGTCTTTATTTGCACGTAAAACAGCTCTTTTTTCAACTGAAAACTTAATTCCATTGTCTAAAAGATTTTTAAGCGCAATAGAGAGTAAATTAATATCCACTTCAAATTTAAAATCATTTATTTTAGAATCAATACTATTGGTTTCAAGCATTAAAATTTTTAAAGAGGTATCGTATATTTTTAAAAAACAAGTACCTTGCTTATCTAGGGTGTGTACTTTGGAAGTAAGTTTTTCAACGGTTGCCAATTCTTTAATAATTTCATTCATTCGTAAAAATGCACGGTTTAAAATTTGTTTACTTTTAGATTCTTCTAAGACTTCAATTGCAAACATAGCTTTTGTAATAGGTGTTTTTAATTCATGCATCATATTTCTCATAAACAAATTCTTGGAGATTAAGAGTTTTGAGATATAGATTCTTGAATTATTAAAGTTATTTGCAATTTCCCCAATTTCATCACAGTTTTGTGAAGAAGTATTAATACTAAGATTTCCTTTTGAAAACTCATTTATTTGATCATTGAGTTTTTTTAAAGGCATAAGTTTTTTCTTTAAAATAAAAAATAAAAAGAAGATAATAAAAATAGCAGCTAAAAAAGCAATAAAGACTTTGAGGTAATTATAGGTTTTTGCTTTTAAGTCTTGAAGCATAATATTATAACCGTATTGTTGAACATAAATAAATATTTTTTCATTATGCTCTAAAACTCTGTATATTCCTAAATAAGTTCTATGAAGTTCCAATTCTTCTGCATTGTTAATAATATGAAGTTTTTTTTCTCTGTTGATTACAGGTTTTGTATTAAATTTTGAATACAAAGAGTTAAGTTGTTCATAGGTTGGGAATTTTTGAAAAATAGATAAAAAGTTATTGGCAATTATTTCATGTCTTTTTTGCCTGTCAATTTCAAAAGATTCTTTGTCTAAAGAAACAAACAACAAAGAACCAGCAGTAATAGCTATAAAAGCAATAAAGAAAATAAAGTTAATAAAAGTAGATATTGAAATATTTCTCATACTATTAACTGATAACCAATTCCTCTAACAGATTTTATAAAAGTCTCAGACTCGTCAATTGAAGCGATTTTATTTCGTATGCGTGAAATCATTACATCAATGTTTTTTAATGAACTTTCATCTTCTATATGAATTGAATCATAGATGAAATCTTCTCTTGATACCACTCCATTATTTCTTTGAATTAAAAGTCTTAAAATATCAAATTCAGCCAAAGTAAGATTTAAAAGTTTTTCTTTAAAATATATTTGTAAATCATCAATACGTAAATCAAATATTTTTTTTTCTTTTTTCTCTTGACTTGAGAATACTTGTGTCCGTTTTAAAATACTTTTGATTCGTGCACTTAATTCTCTTGGATTATAAGGTTTAGGCAAATAATCATCTGCCCCTCGCTCTAAGCCCATTACTTTATCTAAAATATCATCTCTTGCAGAAGAGATAATAATAGGAATATTAGATATATCTCTGATCTTAGGAATAAGTTCTAGCCCATCAATTTCAGGCAAGGTTAAATCCAAAATTAAAAGTTCATAATCTTTTTGAACTTTTAAAGTAGATAAACCTTGATAAGGTGAATCGATATTGGTGACTTCCATATCAAAAGAAGCCAAATAATCTGTAATAATTTGAGCAAGTTCTAAATCATCTTCTATCATTAATATTTTAGTAATAATAAATCCTTTATTTTATAACCAGTAAAAGTGTTTGACCGTATCTGTTAATATAAACTCTTTTATGTCTTTTTTTGTATTTACCTAGGGCTGTGTTTATGTTTTTGATTGAAGTAACTTCAATATCTTCTATTTGGATTATAACATCTCCTGCTAAAAATCCAACTTTTTCTGCACGTGATTTTGGTTCAACGCTTTTAATTAAAGCACCTTTAACTGTTTTACCTAATCTGTATTGTTTACTAGTATTATCATTTATAGAGGTTAGTTTTAATCCCCCTAATACAGATTTATTTGAAGCTACGCTTTCAGTAGCATTTTGGTTTCCTAAAACAATTGATAATTCAATGTTTTTGTTGTTTCTCTCAATTTGAAGTTTAATCTTTGAATTGGGTTTAAATTGTGCAATCGTATTTTGTAAAGCTTTCATATCTTTGATAATTTTATTGTTAATTGCATAAATTAAATCTCCACGTTTAATGCCATATTTTTCTGCTGGAGTATCTGGGGCTACATCTAAAATTAAAGCACCTTTTTTATGTCTATAAACTTTTGCAAGGCTGCTGCTTAAATCATCAATTACTACGCCTAAATAACCTCTGGTTACTTTTCCATCGCTAATTAATTTTTGAACCACATCTTTTAGCATATTAACAGGAATTGCAAAACCAATTCCATTATTTCCACCCGATTTTGAAATAATCGCAGAATTTAAACCAATAAGAGCACCTCTTGAATCAACTAATGCGCCTCCTGAATTTCCTGGGTTAATTGAAGCATCGGTTTGAATAAAGTTTTCATATTTATTAATACCTACTTTGTTTTTATTTAAAGCAGAAATAATACCTTGCGTTACTGTCTCCCCAATACCAAAAGGATTACCAATAGCAAAAATAATATCACCAATTCTTAAATCATCTGAATATCCAAATTTAATAGGAGAAAGGTTTTTTTCTTCAATTTTAATTACAGCCAAATCAGAACCTGCATCTTTTCCAATAAGTTTTGCATTGTATTCTTTTTGGCTGTTTGATAAAGAAACGGTAATTTCATCTGCATTTTGAATAACATGATAATTGGTAACAATATATCCGTCCTTAGAGATTACAACACCAGAACCAAGCGATCGCTGTACTCTGTTTTTTGGGAATTGATTCCCAAATTGTTCCCCAAAGAATTTTTTGAATAAGGGATCTTTAAACATTTGTAAGGGTAATTGTCCGCTTTGAGTTGAAACAGTTCTTTTAGCAGAAATATTTACCACTGAGTCTAAAGAATCTTTTATACTGTTATTGAATGATAAAATTTGATTAGTAGTATTGGGTGCAATTCTTTGTGGGTTTTTAGTTGCTAAATCGAAACTAAAACTTTGTGCAAAAATATTGCTGGCAAAAAGTGAGCCAATGAGTAATAATTTTGTAGTATTTAGGTTTTTCATTGTGTGCCTTTGTAAATTGTATAGTGAAAGTTTATACTGTCTGTGTAAACTAATAACTAATAAAAGGTTAACAAAGGGTTAATGTTCTGGTTAAAGGCCTCTATACAAGGGCTTAATGAAGATTTAGAGTTTGTAAGTTTTAACTTACAGACTCTAATATTTTAGTATAAATCAGTTTTTAGCATAGCTCCTGAGCTTGCATTGGTTACTAATGATCTGTATTGACCCAACCATCTTGATTTAAGTTTTTTCTTAATAGGTACGAATTTTGCTTTTCTTTTCGCAATTTCTTCATCACTGATATGTACTTCTAAAATGTATTTATCAACATCAATGTGGATTTCATCTCCATCTTCTAATAATCCAATCATACCACCCTCAGCTGCTTCAGGACTAACATGTCCAATAGAAGCACCTCTGGTTGCTCCTGAGAATCTACCATCAGTAATAAGTGCAACGCTGTCACCTAATCCCATTCCCATAATCAAAGAAGTAGGAGTTAACATTTCTTGCATTCCAGGCCCACCTTTAGGACCCTCATAACGAATTACAACTACATCTCCTGCTTTTACCTTACCACTTACAATTCCAGAAATTGCTTTGGCTTGTCCATCAAAACAAACTGCTTTTCCAGTAATTACCCTAGATCCTGTAATTCCAGCTGTTTTAATAACAGCTCCTTCAAGGGCCAAGTTTCCATATAAAATTGCTAGTCCACCAACTGGTGAGTAGGCATTATCAATAGTATGAATAATACTTGTATCTTTGATATACGCATCTTTAATTTTTTCTAAAATTGTCTCACCTGTGATTGTTAAGTTATCTAATAAGATATCATCTCCACGTTTTGACATTTCTTTCATAACAGCAGATACTCCACCAGCTGCATCTATATCTTCCATATGAACAGTTGATAAAGATGGAGAGATTTTAGCAATATGTGAAACTCTTTTTGAAATAGTATTAATATCTTTTAATTGGAAATTAACTTCTGCTTCTCTTGCAATTGCTAACATATGAAGTACAGTATTAGAAGATCCGCCCATAGCCATATCAACAGCAAAAGCATTTCTAACTGCATTTTCATTTAAGATATTTCTTAATACGAATTTTTTTCTTGCATTTTCATCTAAAGCAATCTCACAAATTCTTCGTGCTGCTTTTCTATATAATACTTCTCTCTCAGGTGTTAAAGCTAAAATAGTTCCATTTCCAGGAAGTGCTATTCCCATAGCTTCCATTAATGTATTCATAGAGTTGGCAGTAAACATACCAGAACAAGAACCCCCACTTGGACATGCATTACACTCAATGTCAAGTAGTTCTTCGTCGGTCATTTCACCTGCTTCATGTTTTCCAACTGCTTCAAAAGCAGTAGCTAAATCAATAGGAGTACCATCTTTGGTATGACCTTTTGACATAGGGCCACCTGATACAAATATAGTAGGAACATTTACTCTTAATGCACCCATAATCATACCTGGTACAATTTTATCGCAATTTGGAATAGCAATCATTGCATCTAATTTATGTGCATGCATTACTGTTTCAATTGAATTTGCAATTAATTCTCTTGAAGGAAGTGAAAACAACATTCCATCGTGACCCATAGCAATACCATCATCTACTCCAATAGTATTAAATTCAAAAGGCACACAACCGTTCTTTCTAATTTCGTCTTTTATGATTATAGATACTTTGTCTAAAAAATAATGACCTGGAATTAATTCGATAAATGAGTTTGCAACTCCAATAAAGGGCTTGTCGAAATCATCATCTTTTAAACCTGTTGCTCTTAATAGGGATCTATGTGGTGCTCTGTTGACACCTTTTTTTATTTCATCACTTCTCACAAAATTTCCTTTTTATATACTTTTATTGTGCTGATTATACTTATATCTGCGTTCATTTTTTATTAAACACTTAATCATACAAATAAAAATCAAAAAGAGTGTAAAAATAGGGCTTTAATATATGATAATAAGACCCATTATTTATAATAAAAAGAATTTAAAAATATCAATAAAAAAACCTTGACAAAATAGCATTTATTCATTATAATTCCCATCCAATTTAAGCACCTATTTATATGCGAGCGTGGCGGAATTGGTAGACGCGTTGGACTTAAAATCCAATTCTGGTTTCAGAGTGTCGGTTCAATTCCGACCGTTCGCACCA
>Ga0105355_10001521_pt1 | contig 21278 bp, 21 predicted proteins | sample GOMGulsemesocosm_2_FD_83508 | JGI IMG/M metagenome (GOLD analysis project Ga0105355, IMG submission 83508) | Methane-oxidizing microbial communities from mesocosms in the Gulf of Mexico - GOM9C Gulf of Mexico | ecosystem: Environmental > Aquatic > Marine > Cold seeps | place: Gulf of Mexico...
AAAGTCCTTCTGGAACAGAGTTATAGCATAAGTGGCGAAAGGTGAAATATGCTTTGCAAATGAAGTATACAAGCAGCGCGAAATGCAATTCATCTATTTTGAGGTGGCAGTATTACTCGCAGAAAATATGGCAAGTTACATACAGAATCCCGCACATGTACGGGCGAACTTGTGCGCAGTTACCGACTATGGTCTAGAGGTGATTGGCCAGCTGACAGATGATCAATCGGCCTGGGCCAATGCTATCACTGACTCTATGGATGAAAAAGAACTGCACAGTTGCCTTACCACTATCAGAGAGCTGATCCAGCGAATCGACGCAAAAGAGAGCTAACCCCTGGGTCGAAACTTCAAGCGGCCTTTTGGCTATATTGCTGCAACCATTGATACATTTGTTCGACTTCACTGCGGATAAAGTTTTCATCATTGAAAGCGCTGGCCAAGGTGGCGACACCTTGGCTGCGAGCCAATAAATGCATGGCTAAATTATCGGCATTCCGGCTGTAGCCTAAAGCCTGGAACTGCTTGCTCAGCCAAGTGCGAAACAGACTGAACAGTTTGTTGGCGTCTTCTTTTGCCGGGTGCTGCAATTTAGTGAGCTCAGTGGTAAGTGTACCGACCGGGCAGCCAAAGCGTTGGATTTTTGCCCGGTTCATTATCAGAATATTGATGAAGCTATGGATACGATCGATGGGTTCTACACTTTCTAACTGCCATTGCTCTAACAGGGCTTGGGTATTACTCAAACGCAGATTGATCACCGCATCCAGGATTTCATCTTTAGACTTGAAGTGGTAATAAAAATTACCCCGGGAAATTTTCACCGCTTGAGCAATATTAGCGAAAGAAGTGTGTTCGAAGCCCTGCTGATAAAATAGCTGATCGGCCTCTGCAATGATTAAATCCCGCTTTTTCTTACCACTCATCATTTTACCTTTTATTACGCCAGTGCTTGTTCGCTATGATAATACTTATAGTCGGTGTCGACTAGAATAATAAAGTTGGAAGTTGGAAGTTGGATTAAACAAGCGCTATTTTAAGTTGTCGGTTTTATCTTTAAAGTATTCACGCTGATAAATACTGCGTAATAGCTCTCGGCTAGCTGCATCGTACCATCTCAGTCGGTATTGCAAATAAGCTGGGCTTTGGCTCTCTTTCTTTAAGATTAAATCGATTTTTTCGATTAAAGTTTTGCCCCAGGCATTTTTGCTACAACCCACCACTACTTTTAAAAAAGCATCTTTTTGTGTCTCTTTAATTGCCAAACTAACAGTGGGGTCTTTTACCCCCATCTGTTTAGCTGAGTAAGCAATGATAGGCGGGTACTCAATGATATAGTCCAAGCGCTTTACAAATAGCATTTTGATCAGGTTTTCATAGGTCGGATGTTTATTGAGGTGTTTTCGCCATTTGTGTTGCTCTATTAACTTGTTTAGTAAAGTGGAGTAACGCCCTGGGGTAATACCTCCGCGAAAAGCTTCATCGACGAGCAGTTTCTCTAGCGCGATCTGATCGGTATTTAATTTATCGGCCATACTTTTATGAACGATTAAACGGTGCGGTAGCAAGATACTATTCACTACCGAGTTAATGCTGAAGTTATCCGGTATGACAGAAGGGTGGCAAATGTTTTCACCATTCTCCCAAGCTCTCCTGACCCTGTATGTATTCATTACCACTCTTACGTGATTGTATTCAGGCATTTGACGGGAGAGCATAGAAATAAGTTCATCATAGATACCTTTGCCTTTGTCTTTACCTTCCAAAATGTAAAAGGGAGGCCAATCAACAACACGCCAGCGCACCGTCTCGTTAGCCAGTAATCGATCAGAAAATGCAAACATCAATAAAAATGTCACTGCAAAGATAGTTATCAGCTTATTTCTTTTTCGTGGTGGTTTCATGCAAAGCCTATTTGACTTGTTTCAGTGCAATTGTACCGCACAAAATTTATAGCGAGTGTAGGTCAACAATATAGGAAAATACGACGCATTATAAAATCGTGTAATTACCTAATTTAACCTTTTAGGCAAAGGAGCTAGCTGGGAAAAAATGCTCAGTTGACGGATCATTTTCTATTTGTTTTCACTAAGTAACTGCTGGAGCTTTCCAAGCTTAGCCCCCGTTTATCGCAGGCTAGTCTAATTTCTTCAGCGGACTTTTTTGCTGCTATTAAAAACCATTCGATCAATAACTCGGATGCAAGGTTAGACAAGTTTTTCTTACGTGATAAATAGTGGGCTCCTAGCAGCACAGGTTGCGCATTAGTAGCGGGGATCAGTAATCCATTGTTGAGTTTATCACTGATGTAGTGGACATTGGTTAAGGCGATACCGTAGCCGGCTACGGCCATTTCAATAGCGGCAAAGTCAGTGGGTAATTTCATCGCACTATTGATGGCGTCAGTAAAACTACTGGGATTAATGTGCATCAGTCTTGACCAGGTTTTCCAGTCGCTGGCGGTGGGTGAATTTAACAGCAGTCGCTGTTTCGGCAGATCGCGGATTTCTAATAAGCCATTGTTTAAATATTTTGCTGAGCAGACCGGTATCATCCACTCTTCCAGTAAAGGCTCTGCACCTTCTCGCTCCATTGGGGTTGTAGAATATAAAATCTCTAAATCATAATATTTTGGGCTGTGATTTTCCTGGCTGCCTGCACTCATCTGCACGGTCACATTAGGGTGCTCGGCCTCAAACTGATGAAAGCGCGGCATCATCCAGCTCATCGCAAAGCTTGTTGAAGTGTTGATAGAGATTTCTTTAGTCGACTTACTGACTTCATTAACCGCATCTAATATGATTTCAAAGGCTTGGGAGACTGCTGGGAGTATTTTCTCACCTTCTTGCGTCAGGGTTAATCCTTTGGCATTACGTAAAAATAAAGAAAAACCAAAATGTTCTTCCAGTATTTTAATTTGCTGGCTGACGGCACTTTGGGTAACAAAAAGGTCTTCGGCCGCATGTTTAAAACTCAGGCGCTTGGCAACAGCTTCAAAAGCACGAATTGAGTTTAAAGGGGGGATTCTTCGCATTTATTTTCCCTATAAATACATGACAGTAAAGGCAGAATATAACACTACAGGAGAAAAACAACTGATTTAAGACAACCCTTAAAATCATGCTGAAAGGGAGGCGATCTTAAATTGTCCCGTTTGGTTGATGCTCTTGTGGTTATTTCAAGTGGGTAGGAGGATTACAGCTGAAAACTTATGAAGACAGCGCGGGCGCTTAACTATATGTAACAGTATGTTGCTATCTAAGGTTACTTGAAACTTTGTTATTATCAGGTAGTGGGGCTGTGGTTTGGTGTTTTTTTAAGTACGCAGGTGAAAATACCACTAGGGCTAATAATGCGATGAATGAGGTGAAGTAAATTGCAGTTAATACCCCTGAGACGGGAATGATTAAGGTCATAACAAACAGGCACAATGCTCGCATCAGCATAACCCAGCCCTGTAGCAAAGCACCGACTCTGCCTATTTCGTCTGCAGTGGTTTGCTGCATCAACAGCGTTTGTCGCAATATCCTCACTACACTATTACTAAAACCAAAGGCGCTCGCCAACAGGATAAAACCCCAGTAGCTGGGAAAAAGCGCCTGGAGCAACGTGACCAGTAAAAACATCCCCAGTGAATAGAGCAATAGCAGTTCAGTATTGGTCGTTTTAATTGCAGTGGAAATCATCACCCAACCTCCTAAGATCGCGCCCAGTCCAAACAAGAGTTCAACAACGGCATAGGTAGCGCCACTGGCTTGTGGTAATTTGGATAAGGCGATGGGGTGTAATACGGTATACAGGATAATCACAACGTAGGGGAGTGATGAGACCAGCAGCATCAGTGCCAGTATTGGCTTGCGCAGAGCTATCTGGATGCCTTCGTTGAAAGATTGAATAACGCTTTGCTTATTTAAAGAGAATTGTCTGATTGGGTATTTAATTCTGGCGATACAAAAAACCGCGATTATGTAACACACAACATTGCCTAAAATTATGATAGACAGTCCTAAATACTCCATCACCAGGATTGCCAGAACACCGGTGCTGACGGCGGCAACTTGATTTTCCACCTCTAATATTGAATTTACCCGGGCGTATTCATCGGCGGCAAACAGCTCTTGCACGTATGCTGTGCGCAGGGGGACATTGAAGGCGTAAAATACAGCACCTAAGCAGTAATAGACAATGAGTGACGCAATTGTGTGATCACTGAAAGAAAAGATAGCATAGACCAGCCCCAGACCCAGCAGAAAAGCGAGTCGTAAACCAATCATTAGTTTTTGTCGGGAGCAACCATCAATATAGGGGCCAATAAAAGGGGTCAAAAAAAATAAACAGATATTGACTAGCGTCGCCAGTATGCCGAACAGTACTGACCCACCTTCGCCGGTCGCTAAAAACCAGGGAACTGCGATCATAGCAACCCCTGTACCTATTGAGGCCAGCGCATTTGAAATCAATAACAGGATCAGAGTTGGATTCGTTATCATGCTGCAATGTGTGCCTTTCGTTGCGCTACTAAATATAGTTGTGAGTGTTGCAAATCGTGATGCTCGTGGGGAATTAAGCTTCTGATAGCTAATTCCCTGACGCTGTACGTTGGACGAAAATGAATAGTCATCACCTTTACTCTGTGTTGATGTTGTCCAATAATTTTAGTTATTTTATAACTTTAGACAAACTCCTATTTCTTAACAGTAAATTAGAAATAGTAATCTAGAATAAAGCCATAATCCATAACGACTGCTAACGGATTACGACTTAATTGGCTGCTATATCTCACAGACAAGCGGGGCAGCTAAAGTCGCAATAATAGATCGTCGATAGTATTTATTAAGTGCTGCACGGTGATGAAATAGAGCAGATTGGTGGCTGCCCTCATTTCGCCAGTGTTGAGTATCTACGAGCAATAATTTTCAGCGCCACGCAATTCTAACCTGCTACCTACATGCAAGGTTATCTCCGATAAGCCAGAAGACTAATTCGCAGACTCCTTACAGCCTCTGTAGAGAAACTCTGTATAATTGACAGAGTGTTGATTTTTCAATGCTTTCGAGGTGTTGCGTCATTGATGTTTTTAAGGTGCTGATATGCTTAGTTTTAGTAAATGCTTAATCTTCATTTATTGTGTTTTTAATTGCACTTTTCTAAATGCCACAGAAATTAAGATTGTCTATGCTAACCAATGGCATCCTTATTCAATGGGGAATGGCAGTAATGTAAAAGGAATTTTGCCTGATCTAATTGAGCAATTATTGGCTGAAAAACTCAATTATAGCGTACGTCACATCGGTGTCCCCTGGAACCGCGCGCAAAGCATGGTGCGCTCAGGGGAGGCGGATGGCTTTGTAACAGCTGCAACAGCTGAGCGTCTAGGGTTTAGCAAAAGTGGCGCGCAAAGTTTGTACAAACTCAACTATCAAGCTTTTACTCTAGACAATACCCAAGTGCAACAGACCTTGCAAAGAGACCCTGACTTACAGGATAAAAGCAAATCATTGAGGTTTTGCGATGTCATTGGTAACGGTTGGGCCACTGCATTTTATAAAGCTAAAAATATAGAACTTCACACAGTGACTACTATTATCGGTTGTTTAAAAATGCTGAAGCGAAATAGACAAGATGTAGTCATTCACTCTGTAGATGTGATTGAATCAATTATAGCTAAGGAGCCCTCTCTAAATCTGATTAGCAAATCTCCTTATCTCTATGAAGAAGTTGATTTCTACTTGTTACTTTCAAAAAAATCAGCTCACCTTTTTCCTGTATTAGATCAAGTCGACGCGGTGTTAAAAAAGGGGCTTTAAGTAGCAAGATATAGTATTAGTGCTGCATCCAGCTAGACCTCTGCTGTATTAACAGTTGCGCAAACTGCTGTTGCACAAACCCCAGGGCATGTTTCCTCTTATATACTAATTCCAATTCCACATAGATATTTTGCACCCCAGAGCTGTTTAATAAAGGGACTAGTTCTCCTATGTCCAGCTCTGCTTCGATTGCCTCGCGGTGCAAAAAGCTAAAACCTAATCCCTGCAATACCAGTTGTTTTAATACCAGGTTGTTAGAGGTGGTAATGGCCGGTACTTTCTTTTGTGCTTTTGGCAGAAGCTCACGGGCATTTTTTTTCACCCATTGGTTGTACGCTGAGTATTGGGCCGCGTAATCGAGTAGTGGCATGTCGAAAGTATCGGCGACACAGTTAGCTGCAGGGGCATTTTTTAAGTAGCTGCGAGAGACAACCGGGATCATGGCCTGGCGATATACCGCTTGTGATTTAAATAATTTACGATCCTGGCAGAACAGTTGCAGGCCAAAATCCAGTTGGTTAGTTTCTAGCAAACGTTCAATTTCTGCATCCTCAGCGATGGTCAGGGCAAATTCGACTTGCGCATACTCATGCTTAAAGATGCGGATCATCTCTGGTAAATAGTTAACAGCTTGTTCCATCCACAGACCAATTCTGATTAAACCTCGTGCCTGGCGCTTTCCTGACTTTAGCTCTAGCAGCGCATTCTCCATGGCCATTAATTGCGGCTTAAACAACTTATATAGGTTATCGCCATCTGCTGTAAGGGTAATCTTTGGTCCCTGACGATGAAATAAGCTTAGTTCCAGCTCATATTCCAATTGTTGTAACTGCAGTGAAATAGCTTGTTGGCTGCGCAGTAATCTATTGGCCGCTAAGGTGATACTACCGCTATCGACCACTTCTATAAAAGTGCGTGCTTTATTAAAATCCATTTTATCGACCGTTAGTGAATATTAGATGAGGAGATTTTAGCACAAGTTTTTTTAAATTTATTTGTAATATTTCTCGTTTTTAATTGTGATTATCGACGTGGATAATGACCTTGTTGAAAGCAATTATTTGAACAGACAAGGAACAGCAATATGAATCCAATTACTGAAAAAAGCACTCACAGAAATACTAGCGCCATAGTCATTATCGAGGCAACCTTCAATGCAAACGGCATGCACACTCCTGAGTTTAAAGAGTACTCACGACGCTCAAATGCCAATGGTGAAGCCCAGGGCGGGGTGGTTTTAGGTAAGTATCAGATTACCGATAACTTAGCAGAAGGTGAATTACCGCATCTGCTATTGGTGATCGAATACCCCGATAGTGAAAGCGCCCGCAATGCCTTTAGCAATGCAGAGTACTTGTCGATATTGCCGCTGCGCAAAGTGGCTTTTAAGCAAGTAAAAATTTACACCACCAACAGCCTGCTGGCGTAGCGACTATTATCAGATAGAGGAATAATCGATGAAAACTGAAATTAATGTAGCACTGACTTTGCTTGTGAGCACACTGCTCAGCCAAACGGCGCAGGCTCAGAGCTTTGGCTTATTTGGCATGTACCAAACTAAAGCCAATGACAATATTGTTGTGAACATACTACAAGACAATATTCAAGGTTGTGTACTGCGCCGCCAGGGGGATTCTTTAGGGGCTCAGGGTGACTACCAACTGCAGCAAACTAATCGCTTCTTTTTATTAGAGTGTGAACAACCACAGCTGATAAAGCCCAGTAGCCAAGGGTTAATCAGCAGATTAGAAAAAAATAGTGAAAACCTAATGTTAGTTGAAGGGCCTATGCTGCCATTTTCAGATGTCGCTTTAGAGCAGCGAGGTGTTGGCCGCAGTTATATATTTAAGCTCAGTGATTACAATAACCTATCGCCGGTGCAACGGCGCAGCGATGTACAAAAACTGTCGGCGAAAGCAGCCCAGCTGCCATATCACTACAGTACTGAAGCTTTTATGCGGATCACTGATGCCTATGGTCTGGCAAGACCTGATGAGCTGGTGGTGATCTATTACAACAGTACCGAACAAGGGCAGAAATTTCGCGATCAGAACCTGGATTTAATGCGCCAAATAGGCAAGTTTAATCAGCAGCATCTGACTCGCTTTAGCTACATTGGGGCGCAGTCAAACTTGTAGTATCGCGCCAGCATCCATTTGTAACTTTAGCCCATTAAATAACTAAAATTGCATAGTTGCACTGTAATAGAGGCTCTGAACAGACATTAGTCCAGAGTCTTTTTCATAACTGTAATTTTCAATATCGATCATATCGCCCGCTTCATGAAGTGCCCTGAAACTGGCATCAATTGCATAGCATTTGTCATTTTATGCAAAGCCGCAATGCCGCGACGCAGATAGAATACTGCCTGAAAATAGCAATGGGATTAAAAGTAAAACTGTTATGCAAAAGATATTTACCCGTCGTGGGATAGTCAAACCCCTACTAATTCTCGGTGCTGCGAGCTGTGCATTTTTGCTACTCAATAAGGGTGCCCAGCTATTGCATATACAGGCATCCGACCTATTAGTGCAATGCTCGGCAACAGCGGTCGGAAACACTGATAAATTTGCTTATAGCGTCTTAGCAGGCATTGCCTCTAGCAAAGCGAGCGATACGCAAATGATGAATCCGAGTGTCGTATTAGAGCAATTTTCAAAAGCTTTGCAGAGTGACTTCTCAGCTAATAACGCCATCGATAGTTGTGAAGTGGTGGCCTTAGTGTATTTGAAGGTTTATCAATGACAGGATTAATTAGCGTGAATACCATTAGCAACCAGTCAATCCAGTCCTTGACCCTTAGCTTGATTGACTCTCAACCGATGAAAAGCACATCGCAAGTGGCTAAGTTTAAAGTGCTACTTAACCATCTGGTTTGCTACCTGACACTTAATACTCAGGAGTATTGGCACTTGTCGGTACATCAACTTGAGGGCAAGCATCATGCTCAGGTTTTTGGCTTGCTGCAGCACTGCAGCTCAGATGACTCGATCATCTTACAAGTACCTGAAAATCTCCTCAAAGCTTGGAACATATCAGATGTTAATGGATTAAGTGTAGCGCTGATCAGTATCTGGGATGACCTTATTACTAAGGATATCACCGTTATTTCTAAAGGCGCTGCTGGGGAAGTGTTGTTTGTTGAAATTATGAAGATCATAGCCCGGGGCTTGATCGATACAAAAGAACAGAATTAACCTAGATAGAATTTATGAGTTTAATCATTTACTACTCAGGAAATGTTATGAAAAGTTTCATCGTACTAGGCACACTGATGCTCCTTAGCGCCGCGGCTTCAGTTACTACTGTCGCTAATGCCACAAACAGTGAGATAGAGCATCCCGTGAAGAGCTTGTACAAGGATAGGGAATGTTCAGTGCTGGCAACCAAAATGAACCGTGAAGCCTTGCCCGAGATCACTATCAGTGGGCTTTAGCGGCCAGGGGCTGAAATATGCATGACAAAAATGCAGTTTAAAAAAGCCTGGGACAGAACTCAGCACCATTGGGAGTTTGTCGAAGAAAACATGGGCGCTGAAAACTTCCAAAATTATCTCAAGGCAGTGTATTACCCGCGGTTTAATTCAAGCAGGGAAAAAACCTAAATAAATAAGCACTCTATTGGCAATATCGAGAATGCCAAGAAGCCTATGTTTCATGTTTTTGATGAAAATAGAAAAGTTGGCGCATTGGGCACTTTTATTGTCACAGATTGCCGATTTTTGTCGAGCATCTTGGCCTAAAATACCCTCATAGATTAACCACTGACTACTACACGAGAGATCATCACATGCTTATTAAGATATTAGTTACCCTCACCATTAGCGCATCACTATTAATTCCTGCAACTCAAGCAGCAGCTGCTGGTATTGCACACAACAAGCGGGTGCACACACCGGTTATAGGAAAACCTGTTGTTAGCCCTCGCAGAGTGATGATGAAACGTTCACACTGGAATCGTCACAGTTACAACCGCGGTTTTTATGTGGCAGCCGGTCTTGTTCTGGGCTTAGTTATTGCAGATATCAACTCTGTACCAGATACCGGTGTCGTTTCTTTTGTCGATAATGGAGTGACGTATTTTGTGGTCAATGGCCAGAAGTGTGTAATTGTTGGCGGCCAGTTTGTCGCTGTAAGCTAACGTAGGACTCCCCCTTGATTTTGCCTCAGTACTCCTTGGTGTTGGGGCTTTTTTTGGCCTATCAAGTAATTGAACAGATAACCCGGTAAGAAAGGGAAATTCTAGCTTAGTTCAGTAATAAATAAACCCAGTAGGCGCATTGAGATAACTGATTAATGATGAGACGGTTTTTGAAAGCCACATTGATAATAGTCTTAGTTGCTATAGGTTCTGGTATCGCTGGCGTATCACTGTCAATGTTGGTTCAACCTTCAATAGAGGGTGTCACCTTTATACCAGCGCTAGAGTAATATTTAACACAGCGCTCAGCTACAAGCGCATTTCAAAACAGTTGCGTTGATGGGTTTTGCCGGTCTTCTTCAACAATCGACATGATTTTTATGCCTTAGGTCGAGAAAGAAGGTAGCAGCTGAAGTCGTTGTCGGAGCAGCTCAAGAACGATTCTCGAGCTTAAGCTGCTGCAATGATAGTCTCTGTCGGCGAGAGTTTAACTCACTTAAACACTACCGTTTTATTACCGTCAAGAAACACCCGGTGTTCAATGTGCAATTTCACCGCGCGCGCAAGAGCAAAAGTTTCAGTATCGCGACCCACTGCGACCAGTGATTCCGGGCTGTAAGTGTGATCTACAGGTTGAACTGACTGCTCGATGATTGGCCCTTCGTCTAAATCGGAAGTGACGTAATGAGCGGTCGCACCAATCAGTTTAACCCCGCGAACATGTGCCTGGTGATAGGGCTTAGCGCCTTTAAAGCCCGGCAAAAAGGAGTGATGGATATTAATAGCACGTCCCTTTAACTGGGTGCATAAATTGTCGGTAAGTACCTGCATGTAGCGGGCCAGAACGACCAATTGAGTACCAGTCTCTTCGACGATTTCCATCAGTGCCAGTTCTTGCTCGCGTTTGTTTTCCTTATTGACCGGCAGGTAGATAAACCTGATACCTTCTCTCTCGGCCATAGGACGCAAATCCAGATGGTTTGAAACAATAGCCGTCACTTCCATGTTCAGCTCACCTTTGCGCAGACGGTAGAGTAGATCGTCCAGGCAGTGGTCGAATTTGCTTACCATAATCAGTACTTTAGTGGCGCTGTTGGCATCAAATAAGCTCCAGGTCAGATCAAATTTTTCAGCGACATCATTAAATTGCAACTGCAGATCTTCTAGGGTGCTTTCGCCTGATTCAATGTAGCCTACGGCGCGTAAAAAGAATTGACCACTCTCCTCATCGTCATACTGAGACAGCTCGCTGATGTAACATCCGCGCTCGGCTAGAAAACTGGTGACCCCAGAGATAATTCCGCTACTGGCATTGCAGCTAACTTTTAGGATGAATGGATGTTCTTTCATATTATCAATGCTCATGTTATTACCTATAATTCCTTCGCTGGGGTATTAAAACGAGTAAATCTCAGTTACTCGATCGTCGGGAGCATGCTCAGTTGTGTTTCTGGCTGATTATTATTCTCCCTTATGAATGGCGCCATTCTAATTAAACATCAATTAGACCCTTGTCTGATAGCACACTGAAATTGACTAAAGCTCACCTATTTTACTTTCATGCGCCTTAAAAGGCATCTGATGATCTTAGTTAAATTGACTACTGATAAATACTCAGGGAGTTAAGGGACATTTAATAGCCTATCCTTACAGTGACTTAGAGGGCTATTTCAGTGTGTCTAGTGGTTCTATGTTACTCTTCGCAGTCTTAAACTATTATCCATCAACTACATGGCGCTCATTTATGTCCATTTCTCTCTATCATGTCAACGCTTTTAGCAGTGATGCCTTTGGCGGTAATCCGGCGGCAGTTTGTATTTTAAGCCAACTTAAAGCCGATACCTGGATGCAGTCAGTGGCGGCGCAAATGAACTTGTCGGAAACTGCCTTTGTTTTCGACAATGGCCAGAACATCTCTCTGCGCTGGTTTACCCCAGAGCGCGAAGTGGATCTGTGTGGTCATGCAACGTTGGCCAGTGCTCATGCGCTCTGGCAATACGGCTATGTGGATCAGGGACGAGAAATTGCGTTTCACAGTAAATCTGGGGTGTTAACAGCGCGGCAAAAAGGCGGGCTGATTGAGTTGGACTTTCCGGCAGTTGAGCCCAAGGCTGTAAAGGCACCGGCAAAGTTGATCGAGATGCTGGGGATATCGCCAATTTACACTGGTAAATTTGGCGCTAAGTACTTGTTTGAAGTAGAGACTGAACAACAGCTGCTGGCTGTTAAGCCGAATATGTCAGAACTTTTGACATTAGCAGAGCGAGGAGTGTCTGTTACTTGTGCTGACAGCAGCGGCCAATATGATTTTATCTCGCGCTATTTTGCCCCTTGGGTGGGCATAGATGAAGACCCGGTCAATGGCTCATCGCACTGTGCGTTAACACCATTTTGGTCACAACGTTTAGGCAAAACCTGTTTAACCGCCCGACAGGCATCCGCACGTGGCGGTGATTTAAGCTTGCAGCTGGCAGGGGACAGAGTGCAAATCAGCGGCACTGCAATTACCGTAGTATCTGCCCAGTTATTAGTGTAACCAGCGGCTTGGCTGTAGCGCGATTTGGTGGCTACATAGCAGCTGGGGATGCCTGCTGCCACCATTGCCAGGAGGCTGCTTGGAGCAGAAAGTGGCTGTCAGATGATTCATCGCTGTGACCGCCAGTTTGTATTAACGGTTGAATGTGAAGCCTTTTACTGCGCCTATACGGCATTGCTGGGTTCAGAGATCATCAGCTGCTGGTCTCGACAACTTTTTCACCCTGGGATTTAAACAATACAGCCAAGAGTGAAAAATCCAGTAACGACCAAGCTATGCATTTTTAAGCAATTGCAAAGCGGTCAATTACAGCAAGTGTTGATCGATTGGCAGGGGCCAGTGAGACATTTATTTGCACTCTGATCCAGTGGCCATTTGCTCAACGCCAAAGCGAAATGTTTAAAAGAATTTATGCAGCAGTATATAGAGGAGAACCTGGCAGAGTTTTAGCCGAAACCCAGCTAAACAGGCCATAGTTTGAAGGTTTTAGTGCTGTCTATAGATTTGCAGGTCCCAGATAAATTTAAACCTCAAGAGCGTCGCTCTTGAGGTTAGGTATCAATAACCGGCTACTAAGGCAGGTAAATGACTGTCCAAAGATATCAGCAAATACTCAGCCTGTAACTACGATAAATGCCCGAATTACCGATCAACATGCAAATCAGAGATTTTCCTAGCCCTTATCTGTTGCCGCTATTTAGCGCCGTTTAAAGGCATAAAAAAGCTCCCAATGGGAGCTTTGTAATGCTTGCAAAAATGTTGTGATTATTGGGAAAAAGGTCCCTGCAAACCGTTCTTTTGCATCGCTGTGGCATAGATATTGGATTGCAGTACCAGATCAGAGCCGTATTGCTGCAACATTTGCTGACGGCGTTCCGGGTCTTTAGTGGCGCTGATCGCGCCCCAGAAAGCAGCCATTTGCTGCGCAGATTCGCGCAATTGTTGCATCTGTTGTTCGTCTAAGCTCGCCAGCTGTGCCGGATTAACTTTGCCAACACCGTTAACCGTTTTGGCACCCGCGCTAGTGTAACCCTCTGGCAGATCGCCTTTCAGGTTAGTCACTTTGCGATATTGAATCACGTCGAAGATCTGGTTCACTGCCTGTTTAGCCCCTTCCACACGGGACATGTGCTCAGTATCGGCAGCGGCGTGTGGCAACAGCTCCATCTTGCCCTGATGCTTGGCGTAGATGGTGCGATAGGGAACCATAGGGCCGCTCAGTTCACCGCTAGCAGGATCTTTAAACAGATCTGCATCGATGGCCGCGTAGCGAACCTGGCCACTGGCGAGTGCTGCATCCAACGCATCGATGTCAACGACTTCACCACGATCGTAATTGACCAACACAGCACCTTGTCTCATCGCTGCGAAAACGCTCTGGTCAATCAGACCGGCGTTGCTGAAAACACCCGTGTCTGCATTTAATGCTCCAAGACCGGTGTGCGGGCTGATGACATCGGCATCGCGGGCAGCATCGACAATAGTCGCGGCGTACTCGAAACCTTCTGACTCTATCCAGCGCTGATGTGCGGGGCGCGCATAAACGGCGACTTGCATACCAAAAGCTGCGCCTATCTTCGCCACTTCACGACCGATGTTGCCATAACCTATTACCGCTAAACGTTTACCTTCAAGCTTAGTGGTTGGGTATTGTGCCAGGTTTTTACCGGTATCAAAATCACCTGCAACTACTAGCTCGTGCATACGCTGAACTTGCAAGTCCGGCAGTACTTTAAGCAGTGCCTTGAAAGCGGCCTGTGCGGTTGCTCTGGAATTAAAGCTAGGGGTATTCATCAATGGTGCGCTGCCACCGTCGCCATTACCACCGCCCCAGCTGCTTGAACCCATGTTGCCGGTACCGGCACCAATACGTACTCCGCCCAAACTAAACCTGGCGGCAGCGGGGAAGAAAGTCGCCGCGGCTATGGTGGCGTCATATTGATCATCACTGGTTTGCGCTAATAATTCTTGTTCACGGCTCAGATCCGGCTGGTAGAAGAAGTGAATTTTACCGGCTTCTAGTGCTGCGCCTTCAGGGATAGGGCCTGTGTGGAATACTCCACCTTTAGCAGTGATGTGTTGTTGTACTTCGCTGTAATCAGCTTGGCCCTGAGCATCAAATTTCATGCCGACCAGATCAGCGACTAACACTTTGTATGCGCGCTTAGGGTCGTCCTGGCGTACATTTTCTGTGGCTTGCTGGCTGCTAAGGGCAGTCTCAAAGCTGCCACCTTGGTCTGTGATTAACTCTTCCAGGACCGCAATTTTGGCGCGCAGGTAAGCGAATTTGATATTTTCTAACAGCGCATTGATATCTGCTTGTGGTCTGATACCGCCGATCCAGGCGCGGTAGTCTCCAGGAGATCCAGGGAAAGCATTAACATAGCGCGCTACATCTAAGCCTTTTTCATGGCTGCCATCTAAGTGAGTTATGCCTTCATAACCGAGCATTTGCTTAGATTTGGCAACAATGCGCTGATGTACTGCATCGTCATCAATATCCGCATCTGTCACTTTAAGCAGTGTCACTGCAGTACCGCGAGCTTCTGGATTGGCGACACCGAGCTCAAACAGAGGGCTGGCGTCTATCCAGTTATTGACCAGTTGACGGTTATCCATCGCCCGTTGATTAAGGCGGTGTACGTCACCGATGTTCTTTTCATTGCGCAAGATACCAAAGGTGGTTTCAGCGAAGGCCAAAGTGCTGTAGGTATTGATAATACCGCCAAGCATTTTATCTTCCTGCGGGTCGTAAATAGGACCCATAGCCGTAGATATTTCACCGCTCAATGGGGCGCTGGCATCTGTCGGTACCGCTATCTTCAGCTGTCTTGGAATCGCCCAGGAAGGCTGGCGTTGATTTTCGTTGATCAGTTTAATTGCCGCCGGTGTCAGAGAGATAACGTAATAACCGGAGACACCGCCAATCGCTTTCTGGAAAGGCATGAACATATTGCACTTTTCTAACATCTGCTGCACTAGGTCAGGGGACCAGGGCATAGCGCCTAACATCGAGGTCGCATCAATGACTGCGTGGTGTTGCTCGGGGTCTAAGTCTATCCACTGCAGTAAGTTAACAATTTCCGCTTCGGTGTAAGTAGTCGCGCCAGTCGTCTCGTGACCAACGCCAAAGAATAATTTAATTCCCTGCTGCTGTAGAAAGCTGGCACTGGGGATATTGCCTTCACCCTCGGCAAAGTGCAGTCGACTCTCGTCACCGTTGTTTGCATAGCGCTGTAGCTCAGTTAGTTGAATTCCCCACGACTGACGAAAGAAGCCACCGGCTTTTGCCGCTTCAGATTCTGGTTTTGGTGTATCGACAAAGACTAACTGCTGCGGGTCATTAGCGCTCATCATGTGCAGCGCCGCCGCCGTGAAGCCACTGTGGCCGCCGCCCAGGCCGATAGCCATCTTGTTTTGTTTCGGAAAGGCGAAGTAGCGGTGCATTTCACGCATCATATCGTTAAGCACTTTATCCGCAGGGTAGCCACGGTGCATACCACGGCCAATTTCAGCGGTAGTAAAACTGCCAATTTGATTGCCGCGATCGTCTAATTTAGGGTAGTTAGCTTCGATCCAAGCATCAAATTCGAAACGCAGCAAGCGCGCATCAAGCTCGTTTTGGGTCATGTCTGTGATAGGACCGACGCCAAAAAATTGGTTGCTGGTGGCATCCGGAGCGCCATTGTTACTGGAGTTAATCGCCGCATTACGCGCCGCCTGAAGTTGATCAATTGAAGCCATAATAAATTACCTGCTTAAAGCCAAAATATAAAAGACTGTATATATAACAAATATTTCCCCAATATGAAACTTTGTTTCCTATAGTAAACTAAATAGGCAATTCTATGTCTCGTTCAGACAGAGTCAATACAAATAAACGGTAATGGTCAGCTTAGAGATGCAAAAATAGGCCGGGCGAGTTCTTGTTGTCATTGATATATATATGCTTTTTATGATATCAATGGCTTGTGTTATCCAGTGACTGATACGCGGTATTTAGAATGGGTTACCATAAGCATTAGAAGGTCAAGTTTTTTGCATTTTGTGTCGCAAATTAAGAAAAATACGCTGACATAGCCTGTTAGACTATTCAGGTCGGGTAAAATCTAGCCAGAGGTAGTGCTAATGCAATATTCAGATATTCACTTTGATGTTCTCAATGGTTTAATTAGCGAGTGCCTGATTACCGAGAAAGATGGCTTTTATAAAATTTCCGTGCGCTACTCTGAAGATGGCGAGTGGCAAAATCTTACTTTGCAGAGAAGGGGGTTGCGCTTGTATAAAAGCTATCACTCCGCCCTTAAGGTCTCCGAGCAACTAGGTTTTAATGAAGTAACAGTATTACGTAACTAAAGCACAGCAGTTAATTCGTCGCTATTACCCCTGCTAAGTTGATTTTCTGTATAAGGTTTTGCCTGTTTGCCGGCAATTTGCAATAATGGCGCTTGGCCTTAATCTGTAGTTTGTCCCCTGTTAGATAAACATCGTGAAAGCGAGCTATTGCCTATTGAAAGGGCAGTAAACACGATGTTGTGCTTTTTAATCAGTGATGTGATTAATATTTGATTTTATGGCCGTGAATAATGTTGTTAGCTTTGTCTGCCGGTGAAAAAGAGAGTTTTATGAAAATAGATAATACGATAAAAGTGGGTATTTTAGGCGCATCTGGTTATACCGGGGCAGATTTGGTACGTTTAGCTGCGGCGCATCCACATATGGAGCTATCGGTGTTGACTGCCAATAGCCATGCAGGAAAGCGCTATGGTGACGTCTATCCGCACTTAGGGGCTATGCAGCTACCGGATTTGATTACAATCGAGCAGGCAAATTGGGCAGATTTAGATGTGATTTTTTGCGGCCTGCCACACGGAACCACCCAGAAAATTGTCGCATCATTACCGCGTACTGTAAAAGTCATAGATTTATCGGCAGATTTCAGGCTACGTGATACTGACACCTATAAAGAATGGTACGGGCATGAGCACTTTGCCCCCGAGTTACAAAAAGAGGCCGTTTACGGATTGCCCGAGCACTACCGGGCAGCCATAAAAGAGTCGAATTTGGTGGCTTGTCCGGGTTGCTACCCAACCGCTGCACTGTTGATGTTGATCCCTTTGTTAAAAGCAAAGTTGTTAGATCAGAAATCCATCATTATCGATGCAAAATCAGGCCTCACGGGTGCCGGACGCGGTTTGAAGCAAAACACTCTATTTGCTGAGGCCGGCGAGGGAATGAGTGTCTATGGTGTTGCCGGGCACCGCCATGCTCCTGAAATTGAGCAGGAGCTTTCAGTGGCTCTGGGTGATGATGTGATGGTCAGCTTTACCCCGCATTTAATTCCGATGAACAGAGGAGAGTTTGTCTCTACCTATGCTAATTTGGCTGAGGGGGCAAGCGTTGCGGATATTCGTGAAGTACTGAACCAAACCTATCAGGATGAGCCTTTTGTGCGCTTGCTGGAGCAGGGTGCGGGTATTGGCACGCAGTATGTCAGGGGTTCTAATCAATGCCTGTTGTCGGTAGCCGAAGATCGGGTACCAGGGCGGGTACTGCTGTTCTCAACCTTAGATAATTTGGTCAAAGGTTCCAGCGGTCAGGCAATTCAGAACATGAATATCATGTTCGGCTACGACGAGACGTTGGGGCTACAACAACAGCCGATGTTTCCTTAAAGGAAGAAGGTAAGTCGGCAGTAGCGAGTTGTAAGTAGTGGGCAGGTTTTGGCTCACTACCTGCTCTTCGATCAAACTGAATCTGCTATTACAAAATTACCGCACTGACTGCAATCAATGTTTTTTCCAGTTACACAATCGTTAACTGTTGCGTTTAATCATCACATTTATTAATTTTTCCCTGTCTATAGTTTAACCATTCTCCTTCAAAGCTCCTTAAATGATCCCGCTAAAGTGCTGTGTCGCTTTCCAATAAATTGTTGTCGCAACGCTGTTAGAAGCAACAGCCGTCAACTCATAATCTAAAACTCAATTAGTTTCGCGCCGCCAGCGCAATGAATAACTTTGGGGTTTTACCGATGTCTGAAGAAATTTACGATGATGAAGATCTGGACCTGTCTACACTAGCCGACGATGAGCTGGTGGAACAAATGCACGACGATTTATATGACGGTATGCGCGACGAAATTATCGAGGGCACTAACATATTGTTAAGCCGCGGCTGGTCCCCGGATAAAGTGCTAAACACGGCATTGGTTGGCGGCATGACCATAGTGGGTGTGGATTTTCGTGATGGTATTTTATTTGTACCGGAAGTATTAAGTGCGGCCGGAGCGATGAAAGGTGGCATGGCAATACTCAGGCCGTTACTGGCTGAAACAGGTGCTGAGTCCGTCGGCAAGATGGTCATAGGAACCGTTAAAGGCGACATCCACGACATAGGTAAAAACTTAGTGGCGATGATGATGGAAGGCGCCGGTTTTGAAGTCATAGACCTGGGTATCAATATCCCGGTAGAAACTTACTTAGCAGCACTGGAAGAACACAAACCGGATATTTTGGGCATGTCGGCGCTGTTAACCACGACCATGCCTTATATGAAAGTAGTGATAGACACTATGGTCGAGCAAGGTCTTCGCGAAGATTACATCGTCTTAGTCGGTGGTGCACCTTTGAACCAGGAGTTTGGTGATGCGGTGGGGGCCGATGGCTACTGTCGCGATGCCGCTATTGCCGTTGAAATGGCTAAGGAAATGGTTGCTCAACGCCGAGCAGCTTGATCCAGAGGGTATGCAGATGGCCGATTCACAACCGACTATAATCGCTCCGGCGTTAATTATCTGTTGCTCGGCACTGCTGCGGGAGATCTTAGATTTCTGCAAGCTCAATCACTGGTCGCACTTCGAAGTACAGACCATTACCGCTGAGTTACACAATAGACCTGAGAAAATTCCGGCGGCGGTGAAGCAGTTAATCGATGCCGGTAAACAGCGCGGCCAACAGATATTTGTCGGCTACGCAGATTGCGGTACCGGAGGCCTGTTAGATGCACTGTTATCCCAAGAGAATGTCGAGCGTATCCCCGGTGCCCACTGTTACGAGTTTTATGCGGGAGCGGAGCAATTTGCCGGTTTCCAGGAACAGCAACTAGGGACCTTTTACCTGACTGATTTCCTGGTGCGCCACTTTGATAGGCTGGTGATTCGCGGCCTGGGGCTGGACAGAAAGCCTGAGTTACTGCCTGTCTATTTTGGCAATTACTGCAAGTTGTTGTATATCGCCCAGAGCGATGATCAAAAACTGCAGCTACAAGCACAACAGGCCGCCGAAAAATTAGGCTTGGACTATCAATATGAGTACAGCGGTAGCGGCGGTTTAGGTCACGCGCTGAGTTCTTTTAATCGACAAATCGCGGTGCAGTTAGTGCAGTAGTTTTCTACGGGTTGTACCTGCAGTGTTAACAGGAGTAGTCAATGTATAGTGTTCGTCGCTGGGCAGTGCGTCATGCCGGTGGTTTAGACAAGTTCTATCAGGGGTTTGAAACGCTGCTGGTTAAGCTGCATCCGCTGTGGGAAAAAATTGGCTATCAACGGCTCGAGCGCCCGGTCGCTAAAATTGAACAGCTGTGCAAAGGACTACTGTTTGACTGCAAAATGTGTGGTCAGTGTGCGCTCAGTGAAACCGGTATGTCCTGCTCTATGAACTGCCCGAAAAATTTGCGTAACGGCCCCTGTGGCGGAGTGCGACAAAATGGTAACTGCGAAGTTAAAGAGGAGATGCGCTGTGTCTGGGTCGAAGCCTGGGACGGCAACCGGAAAATGCAAACCGGGGAGCGTATTTTAGCCGTACAGTTACCGGTGGATTTCAGTAAAAAAGGCAGCTCATCCTGGCTCAGTCGGGTGCGAGACGTTCAACAGCAGGCAGTGACAGAGCGCACCGCTGAGCACAGCAGTGGGAAGCAGTAAGAATGGTTATACACGATGAACCTACACCCGGAGAAATGCTACCTATTTTGACCGGGCACAGCTCAGCCGGACGTCTAGAGCGAGTATTGCGCGCCGGACACTTCGCGGTGACCGCCGAGCTGGCACCCCCTGATTCGGCCAACCCGCATGACGTGTACACTAGAGCAGAGCTTTTTGATGGCCATGTAGATGCCATGAATGCCACTGATGGCTCCGGCGCCAACTGCCATATGTCCAGTGTCGGAATCTGTGCGTTACTGACCAGAATTGGTTATGCCCCTATTATGCAAGTGTCCTGTCGTGATAAAAACCGCATCGCCATTCAAGGGGATGTACTGGGTGCTGCCGCCATGGGGGTTTCAAATATCCTCTGTCTGACTGGTGACGGTGTGCAGGCGGGAGATCACCCACAGGCTAAACCGGTCTTTGATCTCGATTGCATGTCACTGCTGGAAACCGTTCGTGGTATGCGTGATAAAGCCCAATTTCTCAGTGGCCGTAAGATCAGCGATCCTCCAAAAGTGTTTTTAGGTGCCGCTTCTAACCCCTTTGCCCCGCCACTGGATTTTCGACCTCACAGACTGGCAAAAAAAATCGCCGCGGGGGCGCAGTTTATTCAAACCAATTACTGTTTCGATGTGCCGCGCTTCAAGGAATTTATGGCCCGCAGCCGTGATTTAGGACTGCTGGAAAAAGTATTTATCTTACCGGGGGTCGGACCCATGGCCTCCGCGCGTACCGCCAACTGGATTCGCAATAATGTCCCTGGAATCTATATACCGGATTCAATAATCGAGCGTCTGGCAGGGGCTAAAGACCAGAAAAAAGAAGGGCAGCAACTGTGTGTTGAGCTTATTCAGGAACTCAGCGAGAT
>Ga0105355_10001528_pt1 | contig 21242 bp, 13 predicted proteins | sample GOMGulsemesocosm_2_FD_83508 | JGI IMG/M metagenome (GOLD analysis project Ga0105355, IMG submission 83508) | Methane-oxidizing microbial communities from mesocosms in the Gulf of Mexico - GOM9C Gulf of Mexico | ecosystem: Environmental > Aquatic > Marine > Cold seeps | place: Gulf of Mexico...
AAGCTATTATTTCGTTGTGCTTGAATTATTAAAAAAGAGCCTAACACCGGAAATAAAGCTAAGTAGCCAGGCCAGGGCATCTCTTTTGAGACAAAAAAATAAGAACCAACAATTAAGGTTAAGCCAAACCATTCAACTAGTTTCTTCCTTTTTTCTTCTAAAACGATAGGATATAGGTACGCGACGCCACCAATCATCATCTCCCATGCTCTGGTCGTTAATAGGTAATATGAAGAATTAGGCCATTGATAAGTCGCGATAACGCAATAGATAAAACCTAAGACTGTTCCATGCAGAATTGCAGCTTTCATTGCATTTACAGAGGTAAATTTTCGCATAGTGACAAGTAATAATGGATAAATTATATAGAATTGCCATTCTGCAGATAACGACCAAGTATGTAATAACCACTTTCCGTGCGATGCTACATCAAAATAGCCCGACTCTCTCCAATAAATTACATTAGACAGAAATCCCATACTACTGGCCACGTGCTTACCTAATGCCTTATAATCCAATGGAGTAAGATAGAACCAACCGAATATCAGTAAAACTACACAAAGAGCTGCTAATGCAGGAATGATTCGGTTTGCCCGTGCAACATAAAACCTTAAAATAGAAAAGTTTTCTTGCTCTATTCCCCGAAATATTATTCCAGTCATTAAAAAGCCTGAAATAACAAAAAACACGTCTACTCCAGCAAAGCCGCCAGGTAACCAGGAAGCGTTAAAGTGAAATAACATAACCGCGATAACGGCAATAGCTCTTAATCCATTTATATCTTTTCTGAATTTCATAACAATTCTTTATTTAAAATTACTTTTCGGGAAGTGTACATTGGCTAGCAACTGTTCTGAGTACAATTTTTAGCTTGCTCTATTTCGCGAACCAGATCAGTATTATTTAACCTCCAGTTTTTTAGTGAATTAAGCTGTTGTTTAAAATCGGCCTCTATGTCTATATCCAGTAAATTACTACTTATCGCTGTATTGTTATATTCATCATGTTGTAAAACGTTTGTAATCATTTCTCCAAATTTATTTGTAAAGTGCGATGATTCATACCAGTACTCATAATATAAATCAGCAGCATCATGATAACTCAAACGCTCTAAAGTAAATTTATTTAGCTTTCTAAAATCGATGACTTTGATAGGATTTTTTGCACCTATTAATGATGCATCAATGGTTTTTTTAATTATTATTTTATTAAATAAGTAATGTTGTAAGCTGTTCTTCTGTCGTTGTATTTCCCAATACCTGACATTTACAGGGTTTATGAAAAATGTAAGTTGTATGTTTTCTTTTTTTGCTATGTCTAATATTTTGACGAGTGATTTTGTTTCACATGTTTTTATATAGTCCTCAAATATAATAGATTGTGCAGGTTTCTTGTTGCTTTTAGCGCCGATCGTTATTTCTTCCTTTTTTCGTAGCGCATGAGCCGCCCCTTTAGCCAAATAATCACCTTCATTAAATATTGTTTGTCTACCGACTTCATTTAAAAAGCCTTTTGTTGCGTTCTCTATTGAAAGAATAAGTGTGTCATAACTGGTATATAATGCGTATTTATTAAAAAGGATACTGTATGTATTATTGTTAGGTTTGATTAAAAATCGCTCATCTATAAATTTAGATTCATGCAAAGAATCTTTGGGATCACAGACACTATCTAATGAAATATAAGCAAGTTTTAAATTTGAGTTATTAGAATAAACAGCATGATAAAACAACTTCGCTATTTCATTAATACCTATACCAGATAATGAAAGGTTATAAAAATTAGAATGTTCTTCACCTATAAGATCAGAGCTATAATTGTTGCGAGAATTTCCAATTAAGACTTTTTGAGGGCTATTTTCCAAGACTTTAATTGGTTTAGTTATTCTTATTTCTTGATTACTAATATGGCCTGTACTAGATGATAGGACATAAGGATCTATCAACATATTTATAATGTAGATTAAAAATAACAACGAGGTGGTAATAAATAGAAAAGTTACTATTAACTTCTTATACATGAACACACCTTAAAAATTAAAATATAAAAAGTCACTTACTTTCATAAGATTAGATAAGACAAATGCAAATATCGTAGCAACGAGGATTGTCAAAGCATATGATGGCAAAGCATTAGATTTAGACAACTTTTTAGTTTCTATATATTGTAGAATTTGAATAGAGTTTGGAGTCAAAAATACAAATAATCCAGCTATAATAATCCAACTCAAACTGGACTCTAATTGATAAATAAGGTCTCCATAAACACCATTAAAAGAAAAGAAAGAAACAGCACTATTAAAGTTTACCAATTCTGAATATTTAATAAATGACATTGGCAATGAGATACCATTGCCACCAAACATGGTCGAAAGTAGACTGTTTGCATCCGCTAAGGATTCAGCTCGAAAATAAACCCAAGCGATAGTTACAGCAACGAAGGTGACTATTGTTGATAATAGAACTTCAATGAGAGAGGCACTGGGAGCCCACTTAAGTATATATACTCTTGTATGTCTCCATGAATGGTTAATAATTAAATATACACCATGTAGGCCGCCCCATATTATAAAGGTCCAACCCGCTCCGTGCCATATACCTCCAATTAACATAGTAACAAATAAATTAACGTATCTTCGATAAGCCCCTTTTCTACTTCCTCCCATTGTGATGTATAAATAATCCCTTAGAAATCTTGAAAGAGTGATATGCCAACGTCTCCAAAATTCAATAATACTTGTGGATTTATATGGAGAATAAAAATTCATTGGGAGTTTGATACCAAACATATAGGCAATACCAATTGCCATATCTGAGTATCCCGAAAAATCAAAATATAATTGAAAACTATAAGCAAGTGCTCCAGACCAAGCACTAAAAAATGTTATTGCACCGCTATTATCTAAACTAGCAAAAACGGGATTGGCGAATAGGGCCAAATTATCGGCAATAATTACTTTTTTAAATAATCCAATAGTAAAAATCAAAAGACCAATAGATAAGTTTTTGCTATTCGCTTTATAGATATCATTATTAGCAAATTGGGGAAGCATTTCTTTGTGATGAACGATTGGTCCTGCAATTAATTGAGGAAAAAACGTGACAAATAAGCAGTAATGTAAAAAATTATACTCTCTAGTTTCATGCCTATATGCGTCCACTAAATAAGATATTTGCTGAAAGGTAAAAAATGAAATCGCAAGTGGAAGTATTATATTTTCTAAGTTATAGCTTGTGCCTATTACTAAATTTAATTGTTCAACAAAAAAATTGGCGTATTTGAAATATCCTAGTAGGGCAAGGTTCAAGCCTATGCCGATTAATAATATGCCTTTTTTAAAAATAAAATTATTTTTACTACTAAGTATTACACCAAAGCTGTAGTTAAAAATCATTGAGAATAGAAGAAGAACCAAATAATTGGGGTTCCACCATCCATAGAAAAACAGGGAGCTTAAAACAAGCCAAGATATGGCTACACGATGATGTCCTATTTTCCCTATGGAAAAGAAAATTATAAGTGTTATAGGTAAAAATAGTAAAATAAAAATGTACGAGTTAAAAAGCAAGGTAGTCCCTTATAAAATAAAGCCGTGTATTCTACTCAATGTGTTTAAATTGAAGCCTCTTGTCACAAAGCTACTTTTTTATTACCTTCTTCTCGTTTTATAAGTGGTCGAAGAGAACATCCTGACTATCAGTTATATCTCTCGATTAATGACCTTAACCATATAAAAAAACTAAAGCTATATCACCACAAAAATCGGGTAGTGAGCGTTTCCATAAAATGATTTAAAGTTAGTTTATCAAATAATATTTATTAAAAATAGACTCACGATGGAGGAATTTAAAAAGACAATCATTAAACATCTTAGTAAAGACGACTGATTGAATTCAATGTATGTAAAGAGAATAAATTAGTGATGTATCTGATAATAAATCCCTCGGTTTTAGAAGCGTTTTCAAAAAAACGTTGCCTATGTAGATCAATTAGGAATAATTCCAAATTTCTCAAAAACGTCATTACAGTGATGTTTTAGGTTGGAATCCAAACTAAAGGCAATGGATCTTCGACAAACGGCCGCGAAGATGAGGTTATCAATGAGTTCCTGAGTAAAGTGCATAAGCACGTAATATTATAAATTTTATATTTTTAAAAATTTATAAACTTTATGCGTATGAACTTCTGTCAATTTAGCCAAACAATATGATATCGCCAACACAGACATAATGACTACAAGAAACAACATTGCATTATATAAATTGAATTTTAAATAGCCTTCAGTATTTACGAAATACCCTCTAGCGAAACATAATATCGGGGTGTGTATTAAATATAAGGTATAAGAAAATCCTGCTAATTCATAAGATATTTTTCTATGTTTATTCGTTGTACTGAAAAATTTATCACTATGCATCAGTGACAAGCAGAAAATTGAAAATTCTACCCCGCATATTATTTGCTCAACTAATTTGGAATCTAACTGACTAGATAATCGAATAAACAATAATGTTGATATGAAAAGACAAAGAGACACCAATAGAAGATGTTTATGATTAATATTTTCTATTTTACTGATTGGAATAAAAAGAAGCCCTACACCTAAAAGCCAGATTGTAAATAAAGATGCAATGTTGACTCCAACGAAATAAAGTACAGAGACTAAAAGGCTAAGCTGAATAAATTTACTACTTAGTTTAAAGCCCCTTACGAAAGGAAGGATTAACAAAGGAAACATCACATAATACCAAAACTCATTAGATAAACTCCATAATGCTCCATTAGAACCAAGAGATGGAGCAATAATCGTTTGAACAAAAAAGAGATTAGATACGAATACAGAAAAAGATAAAGACTCCGGATTTAGTGAGCCAAAAATTGTCTTTGCTTGATATATACCATCAGAAGAAAAAAAAGCAAGCCCTAAAGAGTCGATAAAATACGTGAGAATCAGGGCGGGAATTAGCACAAGCCACAACCTAACGACTCTTCTAGCTAAGTATTTTTTTAAACAAAATTGTTGCTTATTGATTTGTGACAGTACTGATTGCCCGATAAACAAACCACTCAAAACAAAAAACACCATAACGGCAGGGGAACCATAGCCACCAAACAAAACTCTGAATATTTTTTCTGCGATTGAAGGAGCTTCAACATTTCCATAAGGACCAAAAAAACGACTTATTCCATGACCTAAAACCACAGCAAGAGCGGCAATGAAACGAATATAATCTAGAGTAGTTGACGCAAAACCATATCTTTTTAATGTGTTTACTTTAAACGGATATCGATAGCACGCCCCCCTAAATAAAGGTCAACACTACAAATAAATTCATAAATCATTCAGTAATGCTTAATTGGTTATATCCTTTGTTAGTCATATAGTTAATTAGCCGTTGACCAAAGACATCCTCACCTTTAGAACTGATATGTCTACTGTCTGAATACGTAATACTTTTTTCAATGATTAAATCTTTAGGAAGGTCTAATGAAAATGCTTCGATTTTAGAAATGTAGGGAATTTCATACTGCATAAGCTCTGAAGCAAATATTTGGTCTACAAACTTAGTCAAATTCATTGCGTTTAATGAAACGATATCATTAAACTGTTCATCAAACGGTTGTTCATAATCCCAACTTATAGGTTGTTTCTTCAGCGGAGGGAGCATACCTATCATAATTACATTTAATGAATTCTTTTCTTTTATATCGGCTAGATAATTAGTCACTTCTTTGACTCTTTTTAATGACAAGTCCTTAGAACTGGCCTTGTGTAGGGAATTAATTTTAAATAGTCTATCTGGTGTTTGTGTATACAATACATAGGAAATATTATCTGAATACTTATCTGCAAATAACTTGAACTCCTCATATTGGCATTTAGGCAAGTTCTTTCGATCTCCGATAAACTTATGTGCTCGGCAAAAGCCTTTTGAAACACTCACAATAAATGGGTTAGATGTATTTGATGCTACAGCATTATATAAGTCCATACCGTGACTACCGCCTAATATAAAAACCGCCTTGTCATACTTTTTTGCACAATGATCAAATCTATCAATGAAATTATTATTAAAGTCTTTTGACCAAAATTTACAATCATCATTATCAAACATAATTTGATTTGTATGAGCGTTGTCTGCTTCTAATAGTTGTTCAAAACGTACTATTTGTTTAGGAAAAATCAATTTCTGTATTTGTAAATTTTCTTTAAATAGTAAACTACATAACGAGAATATAGCTATTGAGGCAAGTGAATATTTAAATATTTTATTTTGACTAAACTTTCGTTTATCCCTAAAAGGGTTTTCGACATATTTCCAAGTAAAATAACTAAGAAAAAAAGTTAATAAAATTGATATAAATATTCGGCTTGGGTCTAGGTGAATCCAATATGATTTTTTCATTAAAGCTAAAACTGGTTGATGCCAGAGGTATAAGCTATAGCTGATCAATCCGACCATTGAGAGAAGCTTAATTGATAAAACTTTCCCTACGTAATTTCTTTGTTCAGAAAAAAGCAAAACTAATACGGCTCCAAAGACAGGCAGTATTGTTAATGAAGTCGGATGTAAAGTCGAGGGAGTAAATAAAAAATAAGACGTTAGAATAAGAACAATACCAATGCCTGAAAGGTATGTTGAAAATTTAGTTCTAATTTTTACTAAATAATGATTTAAGTAAAATACAGCGGCTAATGCCCCTGCCATTAGCTCCCATGCTCTAGATGGTAATAAATAAAAATTACCTATTGGCGAGTTGACCGCTCCCCACTCAGAAATTAGTAAACTAAAAATAGCAATTAAAATTAAAGCACTAACAATTATTTTTTTTCCTGAAGAAAATAAAGCCATTAGCAGTAATGGGAAGAAAATATAATATTGTTCTTCAACCGCTAAGCTCCAGGTATGAAGCATTGGGGAAAGTTCTGACGCACTACCAAAGTAACCTGACGTCTGCCAAAAATAGATATTAGAGGAAAAAAGGACAGTGCTTAATACACTTAATCCATAATCACCAATAAACTTTGGATGCCCACTTATGAATGGTACGATTAATGATGTTATAGCAATAACAGTTAATAACGCAGGTAATATTCTTCTTGCTCTACGTTCATAAAACTTGGCAAGAGAAAAATTGTTACTTTCTAATTCTCTCAACAAAATAGATGTTATAAGAAAGCCACTAATTACAAAAAAAACATCTACACCTAAAAATCCACCTGAAATATAAGGTAATCCAGAATGAACCCAAATAACGGGGAGAATTGCAACAGCCCTTAGACCATCTATTTCTTTACGATAATGCAATACCAATATCCTGATTAAACAATAACATGGATTAAATATTATAATATTTTAACCGTTATAATTAACAATTAAATACACCAACAACTCTTAACCAACATAACAGATTAACCATTAAGGGCTATATCTTGAGCGCCAATCATTCTTTGCTTTAAACAAAACAATATGATTTCCTTAGTATATCGTTCATTACTTTAACACTTCAGAGCGCCTCTGTATTAACAAAAGCAGTAAAAAATCATTACAAGTTTCTTTTTTCTGAAAATATTTTAGGATTGACTATTTCTTTCCTATACCACTCAATATATTTTTGATGAATTAACCTAAATACAGATGGCTTAGAATTTTTCAATTGAAGTAGTGGATAATCTAACATCTCTAATAAATAGCCTGCATAAAACTGATATTCACTTATTTCTTTATAGCTTAGAGATGTTTTCCAAGTTTCAATTTGGTTAGAGTTCAGCTCTTGTTTAACTAATTGATGCTGATTTTTAGAGTACTTAGGTAAAAACTGCGTTTGCCGCTTTAACTGTTTCAAGTCAAGTAATTGAAAATCGGCCTCTACGAACTTAAAAATATCATTTAAAGTTTCAAGAGGCTTCAAGATAATATCCTCGTACTTTACCATGATAGTTTTATTGGGATAATATGCTTGAGCAGCTAAGCATGTGGATACTTTCTTTAGCCAATCTTTTGAATGTGCTATGCATGTATTTGCCCCCCATTCTAAGGGGATTTGTGAATTAGCGACGGCTCGGCCATCTCTTACGATATGTACAAAATAAACATCCCTCAAGTTTTTTTCTAAAAACCTTATATGTTGTAAGTTATTGGGAGAATGATCTATCCAATATAAATTTTCTTGGTTACCTGAATAATAGTCAACTAATGACTCATAAAAGAAATTAAATGAATCAAATTTCTCTCTTTTCCAAAAATCGTCGCCAATACCCCATGTTTTAAAACGCCAATTATTGTCCAAATTTTTTCTGTATTTATCCAAATGCAAAGGGCTAAAATGCACCTCAGTTTTAAACAGCGATTCAGGAGTAACAATCGATTTTGGTATAGTACCTAATAGAGAGCCCAACATAGTTGTTCCACTACGGTCAGCCCCTCCTATAAATATTTTTTTCATAGCACCTCAAGAGTGTCAAAATATTTATCAATCTATATCTAGCGTTATATAATTGATAAAAAAGCAAAAACTCTGACATCATTAATATCAACTCAATATCTCATGCTTCTGTTTAAATGATATTATGTTTCAATAATAAATTATCATACTTTTCGTACATTAAGTTTCCGTCAAACGTGTCGAGTAATTTCGTTTCATTTTCAAAAGCTAATAAACTTCGTAACTCATGGTCTAAAGATAATTTATTTAGTAGCTGACAACAGTGATTAACATCTCCACATTCAAAAAGATAGTCATGTGACAGTATAGGTAAAACTTCTTTATTGCCTTCAATTTTAGTTGCTATAACCGGTAATTTTGCCGCCATATATTCCAAAACAGCATTAGGACACCCTTCCATTTGAGTACTCAAAATTCCAACATCAGCTAGCGATAATAGTTTTGATGTATCCTTAACTGCCCCTAAAAATAGTACCTGTTTATCTAAATCCAGTTCAGACACAAGACTTTTCATAGCAGAATATTTACTCTTACATGCATCAGGGCCACCTAGACCCGCAAAAATCAATTTTCTTTCTATATTATTATCAAGCTGACTCCATGCTCTGATAACCGTTTCTTGATCTTTATAAAAGAAAAAATTGGCTATCATTACAAAATACAACTCATTATCAGATTTGTTTAACGTTTTACTCCAAGCTTCTTCCGCGTATACCCCTTCATCTTTAATGTATTTGTTACGAATAACATTAATTTCATCATTATTTTTATGATGGATTATAGCCAAAGCCTTGGCCCCATGTTCAGAGTTGGCAACCATAACAGGGTTGTTTTTTCTAATTATTTGTTGATAAAAATCAATATATAGTGGTTTAGGATTATCATGACCGCATCGTTCAAACCAAAAAGAAACTTTAATACCTGACAATTTGTAAATAAAGTTAACAGCTTTACTTGCTGCATATGGGAAAACGACATCATATTTTCCTTTAGCAAGTTCCCGCCTAAGTTTCAATAAATACAATACCCTCTTTATTATATTTAACTGATAAAATTGTTCAGTAAAAACATAAGCTAAAGTATCACTTTTCCTATAAGAAAATCCTTCTTTATCTAATAGACTCGTGTAATTATTATCTGAAGCTCCTACCGAATAAAACTCCACATCAAAGCCATGCTTTGACTTTAAATGTTTAGCTAAAGCCAATGCCTGAGTTTGAATTCCACCTAGAGTTAGGTTGTGTACGACAAATAAAGCTTTCATTAAACCCTGTCCTTCATTAAAGATGAATAAGAGTCAAGCATCTGTCTCGCCGACAACGTCCAACAAAATCCTTTACAATGCATTAAACCTTTGGCTATCAAGTTATTTCGATAAACATCATTATTAATTATTTCGACCATTTCTTCAGATAACACTTTCGAATTTCCTAGCTCTACAAGCACGCCAGCCTCACCAATAGCTTCAGGTAACGAACTTATATTCGTTGTGATAACAGGGAGTCCAAATGACATTGCCTCTAGAATAACCAAACCAAAGCCTTCGTATTTACTTGGATATACAAATAATTCTGCGTGCTGGTATAGCGCAGCTCTTTGCTTGTCATCAATATAACCAGTAAAAATTACACGTTCTTGTATATCTAAATTTAAAACTTGATCACATAATTCGTTATAACTACTGCCATGACCGCCAGCTAAAACTAATGTATGAGGAGTTTTATCTTTAACTAATGAAAAAGCTTCAACAAGTTGAGCAATATTTTTTCGTGGTTGTAGGCTGCCTAAAAATAAAATACATTTTTCAGGTAGCTTCATGTCCAAAACTTGATACTGTTTTTCATCTTCGTTGAGTTTTAGGTGTTCAAAACTACTTTCAAAGCCTTGATAAATTGTTTCTACTTTATTATTGTCTGCACCTTCTCGAATACAATCATTAGCTGTTGAGTTGGAAACAGTGATTATTTTATCTGCCGCCGCAAAACTTTTACGTGTCCATTGCTCGAGTATTCGATCCATTCCCGTACCATGAACATTCATAAAAAAATAGGCGATATCATGTATCGTCACTACTTTTTTAAATTTTCCTTTAGTGGGTATGAAATGGTTTGGCCCATGAAATACATCTAACTTATCCCTATCACACACGAATGGGAGATAGTGATCCCACCAAAGCCTAGGGCGCTCATCAAACCATTTACTCGGAAACCTAACTGGCCTCAATTTAAAATTATGACTTGTTTCAAGCTCAATATCTTTTGTCTTGCCTAGCAAAGGCACTTGATAATATAAAAAATATTCGTTTTGGTTATCTATTTTCGATAATGATTTGATTAAACCTTCGATATAACGACCAATGCCTGTTTTCTCTTCAGCCTTAAGTACTTCTATATAAATTCCAATTTTCACTGGTTGCACTCTTTTTAGTTGTTAGTTTTGTTAGAATGGAAATGCTTATACTCACTCATATACCCTGATAAGTGATTACTTGACCAAAGAAATTTATAAAATTTGCTTTTATTACCCAGTAGATAATTACCCGTCATACAAATTTTTTGTATAAGCATTTTTTTTACCGACCACCGCGGGTAACCAAATAGCGTTGCCGAAGAAAAGTTTTCACAATTCCTTATTTGTACAAATAATAATGAACGCCCCGCTTTATATGCTCGATTTTTAAGCCAAGAGTTTTCGAATTGATAATGTCTAATAATATGCTCAACAATTATCGTTGAATCATAAAATGCTTTATAACCATTTTTTTCGGCACGAGATAAAAAGTCAGTTTCACTACCCATGACATAATTATTACCACTAGGTCCTATGCTTTCGTCAAAACGCATGCCTTGTAAAAAAATTTCTTTTCGAACAGCCATATTGGGGCCATGAATTTTTATGGACTCAATAGGGCCTTGTTGATAACCGTCTTCTTCAGCTGTAAGTGCAAAAGCTACTGTTTGAGGAATGCCTTCTAATATTGCTTTTGACGGTTTTTCAAGCCAATGAGGTATTATTTTCCCCCCAAAGAGCGAGAAAGCAGTTTCTTTATTAGCTAGTTCAATATATTTTTCTAAGGTGTTTTTTGAGAAAATAACATCATCATCACTAAATATTATTAATTCACCTAATTCATCAATCAAAGTGAGCGCTTTATTCAAAGCAGAATTTTTACCTTTTTTAAATTCTTGTAAAATGGTTAGAGGCAATTTGTCAGAATATTTTTTTAGGATTGAAAAAGTATTATCGGTACTTGCATTATCTACAATGACTATATTAAAGGTAATATTTTGAGGACAATGTAATTTATCTAAACTTTGTAACGTTTTTTCAATAGTATTTGCTCCATTATAGGTAGCAAAAACAATAGTAATAGAATTCAATGCACTCGACATCATGTCAATTATCTTCCTCTCTCGTGGATAGTTTTTGGGTGTATATTTGTAACTTTAATTGCTCAAAAATTTTCACTTCACTCATGAATGCTCCTTGATTACTCCCTCTTTCCATAAAACTAAAGCATAAGCAATAAATAGTGTGCCACACATTTCCAGTATCTCTTCAAAAATAACTTCAATATCCCATACCCACTGAAGCTCTTTATGATTTAAAAAATTAGTAGTACTCTCTAATACAACTCCACCTAATATAATCGTTGTAAAACCTATCACTAAAAAAAACATACTCTTAGGCACAATCAGTACTAAATTTTTCAACCTCCATGCAAAAGCAGCAAATATGGCAATAACAATAGGCCCTCCAACCCAAACCCAATTAGAATGTTGAGCATATTTTTTGTCTGACACCCCCATCCAATCCGATAAATGACCACCTAATATTTCATGAAACCTTGAAATTTCATCCGCAGACAAAATGAAAAGTAATACTGAAAAAAGTAGTAACCATATCCCATCTTTAATCTGTTCTTTTCTAGCAACCATAAAGCAGCTATAAGAAATCAATCCTGCGATAACAAATAACATTGACGAATACCACGCTGAAAAATTATCGTCATATCCCAAATGAATCATTCGAGTAATTCCCCAAAACGGTTTCCCTAAAAAGAAATCTAAAAAATTAAGTGCAGCTAAAAGGAGCACCCCTCCTAATAAATACTTTAGTTCTGTCTGTTTTATCATTTGATTTTAACCTTCATTGTTTGTTTTAAAGAGACTAGTTCAAATTTCACAATTAAAACCAGTAACTCTTTATGTTAGAATGGCGCTATTGAGGATTTTAACGCAACACTAAAAAAAAATGGCAAATTATATTAAATTTAACCTTATCATTTTTTCATTTATTTTAGGTACTATTTTTACCTGTATTAATATATATGGTGAATTTAACAATATCCGGCCTGCTATTTTTTTTGATGACGAACTACGTTTTACTAATGACCAACCTGTTACATTGACAAAAACCCTTGTACAGCTGGACAAATCTAAACATGAGTCCGATTTACAATTTTCACAACGAATTACACCTGTCATTGCAGCTGGCTTAGCTCATATTCACTGGGAGAAATATGAGGCAGAAAAGTTTAACCAATTGGTTCCAATTTGGGAGAATTATTTCCTTTATTTTATGGGGAAATTTTCAGGGATCCCTGAATTTGAAAAATATCACTTTGCCAATTATGAAAGAAGTTTGGAGCGTGGCATAGGTATTTGTGGAGATGCCGCGATGATATTGTCACAAGTACTTAACAACAATAATATTGATAATGAAATTATTACTTTTCCAGGACATGTTATTGTTAGTGCACGGTTTAATAATCAAGAACTCGCCTTTGATGCCGATTTTGGTGTTTCACTACCCTTTTCCCTTAGTCAAATTAAAGAATCACCGAATTTAGTTAATCGCTATTATTTAAATGCTGGTTATTTTGATTATGATATAAAAGCATTCGACAGAATTTATAATAACAACTATCAACGATGGGATGGAGTTAAACATTTTATAACTAACAAATACTATTTTGAAAAAATCAGCTATCTTATTAAATGGCCGTTACCATTGTTTTTAATGTCTATCGGCATTTTTTTAATTAAACGAAAAAATAAAAAGCCAAAGAATACGTTTAATATACATTAGTATTTCAGTATAAAAGTATTAGCTAAGTTCGTATTGAAACAATTCTTAACCATCCAGTTTCACAAGTACACGTATAAACACCACCGTTCTTAAGCTTCCTGCCTTCGATGGATTTGTCGAAGTTTTGTTAGAGAAACTGTAGATTCCGGCCAAAAATACGACAGAAATGAAGGTGGTCTGTATTTTGAGCGCACTCCCTGAATAATTTACATAGGCAAGAAACAAGTTATGATTCTAATTACATTTAAAAATTAAACCTAATGTGATTTGAATACGCCATTAAATCATGTTCAGTTTTGGTTTCTAATCGAACTCTCGCTCTTACATAACAACTTTTTTCATCTTTTCCTACTTTTAATAACGGTAACAAAGTTGAAAACGTATTTTGATAAGCTGTTAATTGTTTAGTTGTTATAAGTTCTGCCGTTCCACTTTTGCAGCTAGAAATCACTTCAACTTGTAACGGAAGCCCTAAACTGCCAATATCGCGTTGCAGCTCAAAATGTATCGAGGCAAAGTCACCATTTTCCACAGAATTAACTATGTCACCTGGAAATGCTACACCTTTTACTTTATCTACTTCGGCATAAAATTTAAACGTCTTAAGAATTTTTCCATGGTCAGCCCAAAATGTTCCTGCTTGCAGTGCTAGTAATACTCCCTTGTAAGAAGGTTCATTCGTTATTAAGTGGTTTCGAGCGAAACCACATGGAGGTTCATCCATTACGCTGTTATGAAAATCAGATGAGGCTATAGCTCCCCATATTTGATGACCGTATGAGAGTAAAATATCCCAATCCCCTGCTATTTGAGCTACCGCAGGGTCCCAACGATCAATCGTGCTAAATTTCTCATTATAACTACCTATATTTTGTGATTTTTGATGACCTGGTGCGCCAGCAAGACCTATAATTAACTTAGATTTTTGATTCCATTTTAATACATCTCTTATATTTTCTTTGATTCGAAGATCTTTGCGGCTAGGATGATTATAAATACCCAATACTTGATAAGTTTGTTCTGTAAAGGATGAAATACTTGTGAGCAACTGTTCATCAGTTACTCCTTTGTTAAATACAAGTTGATTTAACTTATTTGTAATTTCATTTTCAATAGTAGGAGGAAATAACAAGCTTACATGTTCACGTCGTTGATAGGACGGCATTTCAAGTTCAACTCCTCCAAAGATCAACATGTCAGGATGTTTTATTCTTGCTGTAGCAATTTGCTCTAACTTACCATTAGTCATAGCTCGCTTTGAGTCGCTATGATCTGTTATTGCAATTGCGTTGCATCCATTTAGAGAAGATAACGCTACTAAAGCTTCAACAGATAACTTGCCGTCTGAGAATTTTGAGTGCGTATGATGATCCATAAGGATATTAGCTTCCTTATGAGACCAGTTTACGGTAGTAATTGACTTACTATTATTTTCGCCCAAAAAGTAAAGTAGAAAAATAACTATCGCAATACCGACGCTGACATACAGAAATTTTCGAAGATGTGGTAATTGAAATATGGTATTCCTTTGAGGAGAACTTGTTGGTTTATGATTATCATCATCAATATCCAGTCCCTTAAAATGCACAGCCTTCATGCCAAGATATATACCAAAGGTAATAACTGCTATTGATGTCGTTTGAACAATTGCCCACCTCGATAACAAGGCTTGCTCACTGATCAAGGTACCTCTGTTGGGTCCCAAAAAGAAATCTACGCCAGAATATGTGTACCCATATTTTGTAAATTCACTGACAAGACCTGCATTTAGTAAATACCACCCTATAGGGATAGAGAGTCCAACAAATATTACTAACATAAGACTTTGTATTATCTTTTTTCTATATAAGCTCGATGCCAACCAGACACCATTAACAATAATAAGAAAGAATAAAACATACAAATACCCTCCTCCACCAAAACCATATGCACCATCTCTTTCAATTAATTCATTAAGATTATCAGTAGAAGAGAAGTCAAATGATATTAGTTTACAAAGAAAAAAATATGGAAAAAAAGCTAGCACTATTTTCATGAGAAATTTGAATTTATTGCTAACCTTGGTATTTGCCAAAAATAGGAGACTTATAACACTAAAATAAGTAATAGGGCCCGTTAATGCTGCAAAACGAATGAAAGGTTCGAAAACACGGCTAACTATTCTTGCGTTTTCTACACCAACAAATAAAATAAAGCTGGCGCCAAATTCCCCTAAAATTTTATCCCCAGTTAGCTGCCAAACTATATTGGATGAACCGTTTATATCTGCAATGCTCTCATTAGTAACACTTAACTTTAAAAGGAACAAAGTAATGATGCTCACTAAAGCACAATATAGTGGCGCTTTAAATAATGAAATATCTGCTTCTAAAACTTTCCGACTCACCCAGACTAAACCCGTTACAAAAAACAACGCCGACAAAGATAAAAAGAAATGGTCTAAAAAGCTTCCTCCATTAATAAAGAGCTCTCTTAAATTATAAGGCAAATTGGGAAAGGCGAAAATTATAGATTGAGCCACTGTCATCAATAATAAGCTGACTAATATAGTAGAATATTGCTTGAAAGGTATAAATTTCAACGAAAATTCTGGCAGTATAATTTGCTGATATGATATTTTTTGTCCTAAGGTAGGAACAACTAATAACTTATGATGTTCGGCACTTTTAAGGATGACACCTGCAAGTATCACTAAAATAGTGTCGGTTATATCTGGAGTTGTTGCAACAAAGAATACTTGAAGATATTCGACTAAAAATACAGTTAGCACCAGCCAAAAAATTGATTTTTTTAGATTTTTTTGCAATTCTATCGATAGCCACAATATGGTGATATAGACTAAAATCTTTTCAATTAATGCACTCACATTTATCAACATGCTCCCATTCAAAGAACCTGCAAACGGCAACCAGCTAAATTCTTTATATTGAGCCGTTAATTCAAAAGGAGAAAACGCTGAAATAATATAAGTACCTAATAATACCAACAATAGATTTCTCGTAGATAACACCCCATCAAACCATTTCCAAATAATTAACGCGATAGTGGCTGAAATAATATTATTTACATCAACTGTACTATCAACAATAAGTAGCTGAAGTACTAATATCGAAAAACAAAGAATAACTAAATGTTTTACATTTACTACTATTCCCATTCGTTTTATTAAAAAAAATGGAATAAGCCAAAATATAATTTTCTCTATTGATTTGAACCAATCAAAACTTGAATAAATGAAAAGTCCTTTTATGTTGTTTTTTATAAATCCCCAATCAAAAGTAGGTACAAACGGCCTTAAATGGAAGAGCAAAAAGAACAATAATAAAAACAACATAAACCACTTGTCAGCGCTAACTAGTTGATTAAGATTTTTACTATTTTTAAATAATAATAAAAACAATAAGGCACCTATAGTTCCTCCCAATACATTCAAAATTGCGTCACTGCCGCTAGGTATTCTTTCGGGAGTCCACAGTTGAAAAACTTGAATTAAAAATGCAAACAGGAAAGTTGAAACACATAGAAATAAAGCTGTTGTTATTGTTTGTTCTTTTTGTTTCCATAAATACCCCATTAAATAACCGTAGGGCAGGAACAGTAGAATATTTGCAAGCATGTCACTTAACGAGCTTTGAAACACATTAAAGTTCAGTAATTTAGTTATTAACTCACTTGATGGAAGTTTAAAATCAAACTCAAAAGGATATAGGGAGCCATAAGCTATTAAAAACATAACAAATAATAAAATTCTAATCATTATCTCTATATCATTTTATTTACAAAGAAAAAATTAATACTATCATAGCGATACATTTTCTCTCTATAATTCGACCGTAATAACAAAATATTAAAGAAAATCAAAATATATTAACTAAACAAATCAATAAAAAATGAAAAGATAATAATTTGAACATTTTATTTATAGCCCAAAGAGTCCCTTACCCACCTAACAAAGGTGAAAAAATCCGTACCTTTAATCAATTAAAATATCTTGCGGATAAAAATCATCAAATAAGTATTTGTGCTCCATTAGAGCAAGAACAGGATTTAGCTTACTTCCATACTCTATCTGAAAAGTATTGTGAGCATGTTTCCTATCAAAGTTTATCAAACAAAGTTGTTCGATTACTTAAAGGTTTATTAACAGGTAAAGCACTAAGTGTAGCCAATTTTTATTCAAAAAAATTACAATTAAAATTTGATGCTCTATTAAAAGAAAAAGATTTTGACGCTATTATTTGCACTAGCTCTGCTATGGCTGAGTATATTTACAAAAGTAAGTCAATAAAAGAGCTCACGAGTAAACCTAAACTGTTAATGGATTTTATGGATTTGGACTCGGATAAATGGCGACAGTACGCCGACACATCAAATTGGCCAATGAAGTGGATTTATCAACGAGAAGCAAAAATATTAGCGGAATACGAAAATAAAATAACGCATGCTTTTGATAGCAGTTTTTTCATTGCTGATGCAGAAGTTGAACTATTTAAGTCTCAAACCAAAAGCTCAGGTAAAGTACTTACTTTGGGTAACGGAATGGATACCAATTCTTTTGTTCCTGCACAAAGTTCGCCGAACAATGAAGCCCCCGTGTTGTTATTTACAGGGGTGATGGATTACAAACCTAATATTGATGCTGTTATCTGGTTTGTGGAAAATGCATGGCAAGAAATACTTAAAGAGTACCCAAAGGCACGATTTACTATTGCGGGTATGAACCCTAGTATAAATGTGAAGAATCTAGAAAGAATAACAGGGATTGAAGTTACTGGCTTTGTCGATGATATTTTACCTTATTATCATCAGTCTGATTACTTTGTTGCTCCATTTAGGTTGGCTCGAGGTGTGCAAAACAAAGTGTTACAGGGCTTTGCTTGTGGCTTACCTGTAATATCAACTTCGATGGGCGCTGAAGGTATTGATTGCATTGAAGATCGAGATATTTTAATTGCTAGTACCGCAGATGAATTTTTGTCCTGTATAAAACGCCTTGAAGATAACAGTCAACTCCGAGAGTCGATAAAAGAAAATGCATTAAAATTGATACATGAGAAGTATTCTTGGGAAGGGAAACTACACGTATTGGACGAAGTACTAAATGGAAACTTATAAGATGTTGTAAGAAGCCGAGGTAAACTTCGACTTATGTTCTAAAAAACAGGTAGTTTGATAAAAATATCAAACTACCTCAATATGATTATTCCACTCGACCATATTTGTCTTCAAAGCGGACAATATCATCTTCACCTAGATACGAGCCTGATTGTACTTCAATAAGCTCCAAATCAACTTTCCCTGGGTTTTCAAGTGCGTGGATAACACCAATTGGTATATAAGTAGACTGATTCTCTGTTAGTAATATTTCTTTATCTCCGTTAGTGACCTTGGCAGTACCTGAAACCACAATCCAATGCTCTGCTCTGTGATGATGCATTTGCACAGAGAGCTTAGCACCTGGCTTAACCGTTATACGTTTAACTTGAAAACGCTCACCATTATCAATTGAGTCATAATTCCCCCATGGGCGATATACCACGCGGTGCTGTGTCGCTTCGTCTCGATTGCTATCTTTAAGAGTGTTAACAACGGCTTTGATATCTTGAACTTGATCCTTATTAGCAATCAATATTGCGTCTTTCGTATCAACGATAACCAAATTATTAACGCCTATTGTAGAAATTAATCTATTCTCACTATGTAAATAACAATCTTTTGAATTAACAGTAATAACGTCACCTTTAATGACATTGTTATTTTCATCTTTGTCAGAAACATCCCACAATGCTGAATATGAACCGACATCATTCCAGCCGGCATCTAAAGGAACAACAACAGCTGAGTCTGTTTTTTCCATGACTGCATAATCAATCGACTCATCTTCACAGGCTAAAAAGGCCGGTTTTCCGGGACGAACAAAATCTAAGTCGAGGGTGGTAGTTAACATTGCTTCACGACATTGAGCATAAATTTGAGGTCGATATTTTTTGAGTTCTTCAATATATCGAGACGCTTTGAACATAAACATACCGCTATTCCAAAGATAGACACCAGCCGCAAGAAATTCTTCGGCTAAATGAGCATTTGGCTTTTCTATAAACTTATCAACTTTATAAGCATTATCAGTAACTTCAATGCCTTGTTTTATATAGCCATAACCTGTTTCAGCATGGGTAGGCACTATACCAAAAGTCACCAGTTTATCTTGCTCTGCCAATTGGTTTGCTTGCTCAACTGCACTATGAAATAAATCTACATCTTGAATAATATGATCGGAAGCAAGTACTAACAAAACTGCATCTTTATTATTTTCCAATGCATTAATGGCCGCTAAAGCGAGCGCAGGTGCCGTGTTCCTTCCTTCTGGCTCTAGAATAATGGTAGGGCTATTAAGATAATGTCTTGCTTGTTCTGCAACAAGGAACCGATGCTCTTCGTTACAAATCAATATGGATTTGTCGCATCCTTCGGGTAAACGCAGTAAAGTATCTTGCAGTAAGCTAGTTTCGTTAACTAACGGCAGAAACTGTTTAGGATACATAGTTCTTGATAATGGCCACATACGTGTGCCGCTACCACCGCACATAATTGTTGGTACAATATTATTCATTTTGTCTGTATCTTCCATGGGTTACTCATTGTTCATATGATAATAATCTAACTGCCCATCGGTTAGAAGTAGAAATACTACATTCTTTTTCATTCAGCTAAACAATGCAGCATACTGATTTCTTAGGTATAGTTATGCGCAGAACTTAAAGTACTCATTTTGGACAACTTATATGCAAGCTCTTACCTGTTTTAAAGCCTATGATATTCGAGGAAAACTTGGCGACGAACTCAATACTGATATAGCCTACCGTATAGGTAGAGCGTTTTCCGAACATACGCAGGCTAAAAAAGTTGTTGTCGGTGGAGACATAAGATTAACCAGTGAAGAATTAAAAAATGCCGTAGCACAAGGGTTAATAGACGGTGGTACTGATGTAGTTGATATCGGTTTATGTGGCACAGAGCACATTTATTTTGCTACAAGTCATTTATACTGTGATGGTGGTATCTGTGTAACAGCAAGCCATAATCCCATTGACTATAATGGCATGAAGCTTGTTCGAGGAGAAAGCAAACCCATTAGCGGTGATACCGGCCTTTTTGATATCAAAGCACTTGCTGAAAAAAACGACTTTAATTCATCAATTAAAGTCGGTAGTATCGTTAAAGAAAGCATTGAAAAAGCATATACTGCGCATCTGCTCGAATATATTGACGTTAAAAAGTTGAAACCTCTTAAGCTCGTTGTAAACCCTGGCAACGGTGCTGCTGGACCTGCATTAAATGCTATTGAAACCACATTTAAACAGCTGAATGTCCCGGTCGAATTTATCAAAGTTAACTTTGAACCAGACGGTACATTTCCCAATGGTATTCCCAACCCATTATTACTTGAAAACAGGTCTTCCACGCAAGATGCCGTAATTAAATATGGTGCCGATATGGGCATAGCATGGGATGGTGATTTTGACCGATGTTTTTTATTTGATGAAAAAGGTGAGTTTATTGAAGGTTATTATATTGTTGGTTTATTAGCTGAGAATTTCTTGGCAACCGCTAATAATACAAAGGAAAAAATTATCCATGACCCTAGACTAACTTGGAATACTATCGACATTGTTGAAAAATCTGGTGGCGAAGCCGTACTATGT
>Ga0105355_10001538_pt1 | contig 21202 bp, 20 predicted proteins | sample GOMGulsemesocosm_2_FD_83508 | JGI IMG/M metagenome (GOLD analysis project Ga0105355, IMG submission 83508) | Methane-oxidizing microbial communities from mesocosms in the Gulf of Mexico - GOM9C Gulf of Mexico | ecosystem: Environmental > Aquatic > Marine > Cold seeps | place: Gulf of Mexico...
TGCTTCTAATTCTTCAAAACCTTCAATCATTTTACCACTGATTTCTTTTCCAACATTTGCTTTAATGGTAGCATTTTCAACTAAGTATTTAATCTCTTTTGCAGCTTCTGCTGATCTTGACGCAAGATTACGTACTTCTTGAGCAACAACAGCAAAACCTTTTCCAGCTTCCCCTGCAGTTGCAGCTTCAACGGCTGCATTTAGGCTAAGAATATTGGTTTGAAAAGCAATTTGATCAATTATAGAAATAGAATCATTTATGGTATTGACTGTATCATTAATCTCTTCCATTGCAGCAGCTGTTTGTGTTGCAAGTTTTTTACCTTCATTAGCACTACCTTTTGTTTCTTGCGAAATATTTAACATCTCTTGTGCTTTTTGACTTGTTTGTTCAATATTACTGGTAATTTCATCAATTGAAGCAGCTGTTTCTTCTAAAGATGCTGCTTGACTTGTGGCATTGGCATTTAAAGTACTTGTACTAGAACTAAGTTTATTCGAGCCATCTTGTAAGGCAAGACCATCTCTTTGATTTCCAATTAACATCTCTGTAATCATTCTGTTCATTTCAATAATTTCACTACCAATTTTACCAGAGCTTGGGGCGTCTAGCTTTAATGCGAAATCTCTTTTACTATAGGATTCTAAAACATAACTAATTTTGTTAAGATCCTGTCCTACCAGACCTTCTAAATTATTCAACATTGTATTTAAAATATCTTTTAGTTCATTTAAGGAAGAAGTGGAAGTCTTTTTTTCTATTTTTTTATTTAGAAAACCTTTACTAACATTGTTAGCAATTATTTTCACCTCTTCTATTAAAGCATTGTCTTCATTTATTGTTTTTTGAATATCTTTTACATTCGCATTAATACTGCTAGCTATTAATCCAAATTCATCCTGCGTTTTCATTTCTATTTGTTTGGGATTGCCCACTTTTGTATTTAAATATTCAAAAAACTCATCCAAACCAGTGGAAATAGATTTAAGATTATTGTTTAATTTTTTAACAGAGAAGATAATGATTATAGCAATAACTAAAAGAGCTAATAATCCAGCAAAAAGAGAAAAATTTCGAATAAAAATCGCATTAGATAAATATTCTTCTTTGGGTGCTGAGATTATTATAGTCCAGTATGTTCCACTATAAAAAAGTTCTATAGGTTGGGCATAAAAAAGAGACTCTAAGCCATTTTTAGCGGAGGTTTTATAAAATTCTGTAAGTTTTCCATTTTTTGAGTTCTCAAGAACCTTCAAAAAGTCGCTGTCACTTTTTGTTACTTCGCTTAAAGATTTTGATTGAAATTCTTTTGTTGGATGACCAAGAATGGTTCCATAATGATCCATTGTAAAAGAATACCCATTCTTATACAATTTTGTTTCTTTGGCTAATTTTGAAAAAGAGTCAAGGTTAATCTCCATTCCTAAAGAACCTATAAACTTGCCATTTTGGTATAAAGGAAAAGCAACAGTTGTCATTAGGGTTTTTACACCCCCAACAGGATAATAATATTGTTTAGTAATAAACATCTTTTTTGCATTTTTAGGGCCTGCTACCCATGGTTTTGACTCATTGTAAGCAGAGCCAGATTGAACAATAATTTCATTTTTTGAGCGAACAACGTACGGTGCAAATTGGCCTCCCGCATTGTATCCGTTCTTGCCAATGCTGTTCATATTTTCTTTAAAAAACATCTCTTTGTCTGCAATTGCAAACCAAATACCAAGAATATATTCATCTTCTTTTATGATATGTTTTAAATAATCAATCACTTCTTCTTCATTGAGTTTAATCTTATTTCGCAGAGCTCCTTCGAATTTCATGACTAAAAGTTTAGGTGCCATAATGGCTTTATTCAAATCTCGCTCAATTTTAGTTGCTTGATTTTTTGCAAGTTCTTTCACATATTTATGCGCATCTTTTTCAGCTTCTGCATAAGAGTACTTGGTAACAAAAAAAATGCTAAGCCCCAATGCTAATACTGTTATACTTAAAACTTGGAACAATAATTTATTTCCAAAGCTCGATTTTTTTGCCATTATAAATCCTTTATGCATTTAACTATGTATTAAATTAAGTAATTTAATTTTATCTCCTAATATCTTAAATTATAGTAAAAATTATTTTTAAGATATTTTTTGAAGTTAAATGATATATTTATTATTTTAAATGGAAAATAACCTAACTATGAGCTTTTAATGTAAAAATATTTGTATTATATCTCTATTATTTTCACAAAAAATAGCTGTAAAAAGGTATGTTTTCTTTGAAGCGCATAAGAATAAGAGCAGCTTGCACTTCCTTTTAAATAATAAAAACATTTCTCTAAATCATGGCTCTTATACTTACACTAATTATTTTAGTCTTCTAAGTTTGATACTACTTTATAAATAGCATTTATGAGTGTATTTAATTCTTCGTTAGTAATAATATAAGGAGGCATGATATAAATTAAATTCATAAAAGGTCGTACCCAAACACCTTGTTCTAAGAAAGCTTTTGTAATGGAGGCAAGATCTACATTCTTATGCAATTCAACCACCCCAATAGCTCCTAAGACTCTTACTTCTTTTACATTAGATAAAGAAGCACATTTAAACAGCTCCTTGTTTAATGTTTTTTCAATTCTTTGCACATTATTTTGCCACTTGCTGCTTATTAATAAATCAATACTAGTAGCTGCAACTTTACAGGCCAAAGGGTTTGCCATAAAAGTAGGCCCATGCATTAAAATATTGTTATTCTCTTCAATACCAAGAGCGACTTTTTTACTAGTAAGCGTAGCAGCAAGTGTCATATATCCACCCGTTAGTGCTTTTCCAATACAAATAATATCAGGAATTACGCCTGCGTGTTCATAAGCAAAAAGTTTTCCAGTTCGTCCAAAACCAGTGGCAATTTCATCAAAAATCAGTAAAATATCATATTTTAAAGAGACTTCTTTTAACGCATGTAAATACTCTTTTGCATACATTCTCATTCCACCTGCACCTTGTACAATTGGCTCAACAATAATAGCTGCAATATTTTGATGATTTTTCTCTAGCATTTCATATAATTCGTTTAATTCATTTTTATCAAAGGGCTCATTAAATTTAATTTTAGGCTCAGAAATAAAATAATTCTCACTCACAAAAGAAGAAAATATTTTATGCATTCCTGTTTCTGGGTCACATACAGACATGGCACCAAAAGTATCCCCATGATAACCTTTTTTTAGGGTTAAAAACTTGTTTTTGCTGTTGTTTCTACCTGAGTGATATTGTAAAGCCATTTTCATAGCAATTTCAACAGAAACAGAACCAGAATCACTATAAAACACATATTCAAAAGAATCATCCATAATATCCAATAGTTTTTCAGTTAATGAAATAGCAGGTTCATGGGTTAAGCCACCAAACATAACATGAGACATTTTTCCTATTTGTTCACTAATGGCATTGTTTATTGTTTCATTGTTATAACCATGAATCGTTGACCACCAAGAAGACATTCCATCAATTAATTTTTCACCATTTTCTAAGTGCAAATATACACCATTAGCACGCTCTACTTTTATTGTTTCGCTTGGATTTAAAACACTTGAATAAGGATGCCAAATGTGATTTTTATCTGTATTATTCATTAAAACTCTTTATATTAATTATTCTTTTTTATTGACCTCTTTATAGTATAGGGGTCAAAATTTATATATGATATTTTTAAAAATTTATTATATCCGAAATTACTAGAAAGGTATTTATATAAACAAAAAAAATTGATAGACTTAGTGGGATTAGAACATACTCCCTCAAAGATATGAAAGAAGTATATTTAATTACAAGAAGAAATGTTTCATTATTCCTCTTTTTCTTTTATAAACAAATACAGTAAAAAAGATGCTGCACTAACACTAAAAACGGAATAATCTAAAGGTGCTTTAATTCTAATAATAAATGTCATACTTAAAGCAAAAATCAAAAGTAAGCTTGCACTTAATAAAGCTACTGCTTTTAATCTCAAGCCAAGTATTAACATTATTCCTAATATTACTTCTAAATATAGTAACAAAGTAGGCAACAATCTTAACAAACTAATTGATAAAAAGGGATTTAAAAAAAATAATTCCTACTTATTTACTAAACACTTCTTTTTTAGTACAGCATATAAATTAAGGAGAACAGAATACCTTTTCCCTTCTTACTTAAATATTTTTACATCATCTATGTAAATATATTTCAAGTCTGTGGAAATAAAAATCACTTTTTATGTAAAATTAATATACTTTTAATCCCCTATTCGCAATAATAAAAGTTAAAATACGTACTATGTGGAGCGCAAAATTAATATTTTGAAGAAAAAACTTACTGTTAAGAATGTTTTTAAGGTATTTGGAGAACATCCCAAAAAAGCTTTAGAGATGTTAGAAAAAGGTCTATCAAAAGATCAAATTTTTAAAGAAACATCAATGACCATTGGGGTACAAGATGCAAGTTTTGAAGTCCTTGAAGGTGAGATCTTTGTAATCATGGGACTTTCTGGTTCTGGAAAATCAACGCTTGTTCGATTATTAAACCGTTTAATTGAACCTACTTCGGGACAAATCCTTATTGATGATATAGATGTTACTAATTTAAGTGACAAAGAACTTATAGATATTAGAAGAAAAAAAATATCCATGGTATTTCAATCTTTTGCTTTAATGCCTCATATGAATATTATTGATAATGCTGCTTTTGGTTTAGAACTAAGTGGAATGAAAAAAGAAGAACGTTATGAAGCAGCGTTTAAAGCCCTAGAACAAGTTGGTTTAGATACTCAGTGTTATTGTTACCCTGATGAACTAAGTGGGGGGATGCAACAAAGAGTTGGATTAGCCAGAGCCTTAGCAAATGATCCCGATATTATGTTAATGGATGAAGCTTTTTCTGCCCTTGACCCTTTAATTAGAACAGAAATGCAAGATGAATTATTACAGCTTCAAGAAAAAGAAAAAAGAACTATTGTTTTTATTTCTCATGATTTAGATGAAGCTATTAGAATTGGCGATAGAATTGCAATTATGCAAAATGGAGAGATTTCGCAAATAGGAACGCCAGAAGAAATTATTAATGAACCGGCAAATGATTATGTAAAATCGTTTTTTAAAGGTGTTGATGTTACTTCTGTATTAAAAGCTTCTCATATTGTAAAAAAATCTCACCCTACTATTATTAATAAAGAAAGTACAGGAATTAAGTCTGCTTTACAATACATTGCTGATTTGGACGAAGATTATGCTTATTTTATTGAAAAAAGTGGAAAATACATTGGTATTTTAACGCTTGAAAAATTAAAAGAACAAAAAGATAAAGAAGGCAGTATTCATGATGCTATTTATTGTGATAAAGCCATTAATGAAAATTTACAAATAGGTGAGTTTATTTCTGATATAGCAGATCATCTTTACCCTATTGCTGTTGTTGATGATAATGGTAAATACATGGGAACCATATCTAAAAGTAGACTATTAAGAGTATTTGATGAAGGAGTTGAGCATGAGTAATGATCCTTGGGGAAATGCCTCAACTGCACAAGAAAATAAAGATTCTTCTGTTAACTGGACACAAGAAGCAGCGAATGCACCTATTGAAAAAGTAAAAGAATTTGATATTTTCAATCCTTTTGAAAATGTTCTTATACCTTTTGGAAAATGGACCAATACGGGAATTGATTGGTTGGTTATTAACTTTAGAGAAGTTTTTTTAGCTGCAAAAACACCAATTGATCTTGTTTTAAAAGCAATTGAGAGTTTTTTGCTGTATTTAAACCCTTATGTTGTAATACTGTTTTTTGTTTTATTGGCTTTACAAGTTTCTTCTAAAAAACTTGCACTTGGGACGTTTATATCGTTTTTTATAATTGGTTTTATAGGGGCTTGGGAAGAATCTATGATTACTTTATCTTTAGTAATCACAGCCGTATTATTTTCAGTAATTATAGGTCTGCCTCTTGGTATTTGGTCTGCTAGAAGTAATACCGTTGATAAGGTATTGAGACCCATACTTGATGCAATGCAAACAACGCCTGCTTTTGTTTATTTAATTCCTATTGTAATGTTATTTGGAATTGGAAATGTACCAGGTGTTATTGTTACGATTATTTTTGCCCTTCCTCCTCTTATTAGACTGACAAACTTAGGAATAAGACAAGTACCAGAAGATTTAATTGAAGCCTCACGCTCTTTTGGAGCAAGTTCTTCTCAAATGTTATGGAAAGTTCAAATCCCTGTTGCCATGCCTACTATTATGGCAGGAGTTAATCAAACACTAATGTTATCTCTTTCTATGGTTGTAATTGCTTCTATGATTGCAGTTGGTGGATTAGGACAAATGGTATTAAGAGGTATTGGAAGACTTGATATTGGTCTTGCTGCTGTTGGGGGTCTTGGAATTGTACTTCTTGCAGTAATTTTAGACAGATTAACTCAAGAAATGGGAAAAAAAGACAAAAACGATAAACGAAAATGGCATGAAAAAGGTCCATTAGGCTTTATTTTAAATTTAAGGAGAAAAAATGTTAAATAAAAAAAGTTTATTTACTTTTGCAGCATCGCTTGCATTAAGTTCAAGTTTATTTGCAGCAAATGTGACTGCTGTAAAAACTGCAATTGCTGAAGAAGGTTTTCAGATGCAAGTGGTAGTAGAAGTATTAAAAAAAATGGGTCATACGGTAAATGTTACAAATGATGTAGATTATGCAATTGCATTTCAAACGATTGCAGATAATGCAAAAAGTGATGACGTGTTCTTTATGGCAGCACATTGGGATCCATTGCAAAATGGTATGATTAAAGGTGCAGGTGGGGAAGAAAAACTGGCTAAGTTTTCTAACTATGTATCAAATTGTGCTCAAGGCTATGTAATTGATAAAAAAACGGCGGATAAATATAATATTAAATATATCAATGATTTAAAGAAACCAGAAATAGCAAAACTTTTTGATATTGATGGAAATGGTAAAGCTGATTTAACGGGTTGTTCTGCTGGTTGGGGTTGTGCAAAAGTAATTGAGCATCAATTAGACGCTTTTGGGTTAAGAGATACAATTGATCACAGACAAGGTTCTTACTCTGCTTTAATTGCTGATACATTAGCACATTACAAAACAGGGAAACCAGTTTTATATTATACATGGACTCCATATTGGGTTAGTGGTAAAATGGTTCCTGGTAAAGATGTAGTATTTTTACAAGTAACTCATTCAGCAACTCCAGGTGGATATTCAACAAAACTTCCAAATGGATCTGATTACGGTTTTGCAGTAAATCATCAAAAAATTGTTGCAAATGCAAGTGTTACTTCTAAACACAAAGACATTGCAAAATTATTTGATATTATTAAATTAAGTGTAAATGACGTAAGTGGTCAAAACATGCTTATGTCAAATGGTCAAAACAAAGATGAAGATATTAAACGACATGTTAAAACATGGTTAGCAAGTAATAAAACTACTGTTGATGCATGGATTAAAGAAGCTAAAGCAGCTAATTAATCTTTCAAACAAGAGTCTCTTGACTCTTGTTTTCTTTTTCTACTACAATGCAAGAATAAATTCCAAATGAACAAAGAGTTTCTATGAAAACAATTCCTAAAACGATGTCAGCTGTTATTTTAAAAAAAAATGGTGATTACGAAGAACTTGAATATGTAAATAACTATCAAACACCCATCCCAAAAGAAAATGAAGTTTTAATAGAAATAAAAGCAGCTGCTATTAATAATACAGATATTAATACACGTATTGGCTGGTACTCAAAAAATGACAACAATGCTACTGATGCATCATGGGGAGGAGAAGCCTTAAAATTCCCCTTAATTCAAGGGGCTGACGTTTGTGGATATATTGTGCAAGTGGGTAAAAATATAGCACGTTTACGAATAGGACAAAGAGTATTAATAGAACCCTCTTTACAATATATTAATGGAGAAAAACAAGAAAACCCCTCTTATTTTGGAAGTGAATGTGATGGCGGTTTTGCACAGTTTGTTATAGTATCAAATGAGCATGCCCATGAAATTAACAGCGAGTATTCTGATATTGAATTGGCATCCTTTCCTTGTTCATACTCAACTGCTTTGAACTTATTAACAAGAGCAAAGGTAAATCAAAACGATATTGTTTTAGTCTCAGGTGCATCAGGAGGAGTTGGAAGTGCTGTTATTCAATTAGCACATGCTAGAGGAGCCAAAGTTATTGCAATAAGCAAAGAGAGTAAGTTTGAAGAAATAAAAGCTCTAGGAGCATCTCTTGTTCTTTGCCGAGAAGATGATTTAATCAAAATTCTTGGTAAAAATGCGGTAACTGTAGTAATAGATTTAGTAGCAGGTCCAAGTTGGAAAGATTTTTTAGAAGTATTAAAACCTTTTGGAAGATATGCAGTTTCAGGTGCAATTGCTGGTCCTTTAGTTGAACTTGATATACGAACACTGTATTTAAAAGATTTAGCCTTTTTTGGCTGTACTATTTTACAAAAAGAAGTATTTCCAAATTTAATCAAACACATAGAAGAAAAACAAATTAAGCCTTTAGTTGCTAAGATATATTCATTAGAAAATATTGTAGAAGCACAAAAAGAGTTTTTGAAAAAAAACCATATTGGAAAAATTGTTTTAAAAATATAAACAAACATATAAAAGGACTATCTTGGCTTTATTAGATAATAACAAAGACATATTACCACTTAGCAGTATTGCAGAACTATTAACTGCAAAAGCGAGAACACTAAAAATGTACGAAGATAAAGGTTTATTGCCTTTTAAAAGTGAACTTAAAAAACTGTATTCAATCAATGATGTTAAGATAATATCTTTTGTGTATTATTTAGCAAGTGTAAAAAAAATAAATGCCAATGGTATTAAATATATTATTGAAATGTTAGAAAACAATATGGATGAAAAAAATAAAGATGATTTTCTTACTATTGTTGAAGAAAAAATGGAAAAACTTTCAGGTGTAGATATTAAAGATATTGAAGTTTTATAGAATACTAAAAAAGCTTCTTTCAATAAGAAAAAAAGTTCCCATTATTTAGTTCTTTTTATTCTTAAAACTATTCTTCATATGCTTTAACATTAAGTTTAAACTTAATGTTAATAGGCTTTGTTTAGTCTTTTTTCAAATATTTTTTGCAAGTACGTAAAGAGCAGTACAATGACCCAATATACTAAAGCAACAGCTAAGAAGGACTCAAAGTATTTAAAAGAACTTGCAGCTTCTAATTGTGCTTTAGCCATAATTTCAGGAACACCTAGGGTGAACGCTAAAGAAGTACTTTTTAATAAATCAATAAAATTATTCATTAAACTAGGTACGGCTACTCTTATTGCTTGAGGCAAGATAATATAAAAAAATGTTTGTCTTTTATTTATACCCAAAGAATAAGCTGCTTCAAACTGACCTTTTTCAACCGATTTAATAGCACCTCTAATAGACTCCGCCATATAAGCAGAGAAATGCAAGGATAAACCAAGAACACTGGCCCAATATGCATCCATTGCTGAAAAGATAGGAAAAACTTGAGGCAAACCATAATAAAACAAAAACAGTTGTACCAAAAGAGGAGTTCCTCTTAAAAAAGATACATACACATCCGATATTTGAGACAGTACTTTTATATTATTGGTTTTAATAACAGCAATTATAATTGCAATTATTAAGGCTATTATTGTTGAAATAACAGCCAAACTAATCGTAATATTTATATATTTTAATAAAATAGGGAAAAGCCCTAAAGTATAATCTACATCAAAAGTAAACATTTATTTTTTAGTAATATCCGTATTAAACCATTTCATAGAAATGCTGTTTAACGTACCATCTTCTCTTAAAGAACTAAGTGCAGAATCAACTTTAGCAATTAAAATTTTATTTTTTTCATTTCTTAAAAAAGGAAAAGAGTTTTTAATTACAACAATAGGAGAACCCACTAGTTTTAAAGGTAAGTTCGCTTTTTTAATTAATTCAACAGAAGAAACTCGATCTTGTACAAAAGCATCAATTCTTTTTAAAACCACATCTTGCTCAAAACCATTTCCATCATAAGATATTACTTCTATTTTGTTTTCAGTATCAAATTCTTTTACAATATTTACATAATTTGTACCTAAAGAAACACCAATTTTTTTACCCTTTAAATCTTCTAAAGAGCTAATATCATTTCTATCTTGGTGTACAACAAGTTGTGCTCCATCAAAAACATAGGCTTGAGCAAAATCATACTTTGCCAGTCTTTTTTTCGTCATTGTAATTTGATTAGAGATAGTATCTATTTTATTTGTTTCTAACATTCCAAATAAACCAGAGAATTTTGCTGTTTTAAATTCAACATTCATATCTAATTTTTGTGCAATCGCATTCCATACATCAATTTCAAAACCTTGAAGTTCGTCTTTTTCATAGAATGTAAAAGGAAAATATCCTCCAGATGTACCAATTCTAATTGTTTGTTTTTCTTCCACTTTTTTTTCATCTGTATCAAAACACCCTGTAAAAAGTGTTGCAATTAATATCAGTAAAATTATTCCTAGTTTTTTCATAAAAATCCTTTATTTATTTTTGGGATATTACTACTTTATGTATTAAGCAAAACTTAAATAATCCTTAGGAAATCACTTGGGTTTCTACATTTTTGTAATAATAAGCGCATACTATCCAAAAGAAAAGACTTAAACATGGCTTTTAAATATTTTGTAGTATTCTTAGCTTATTTATTTTAAAGTGCAGATGCACAGCCTTTTTATTAAGAAATGCCTAAGTTTGTAATTGAATTTCGAGATTTTTCAAATCTCCAAGTACCCAAACATCAGATATTTTTTCGTCTGTAAAAGTAAACAAAGCACAGCCACTCCACGAAACTCTTTTAGATGTGGCGCTATAACCCATGAATTCTTTTTTGTGAATACCAGTAAAAGTCATCTTTGCAAAGACTTTGTTTTCTTCTTCTATTAGATCTTCTATGATACATTTATAATCTTTCAAGGCATTATGTACCATATCAACATAAGAAGAAAAACCATCATGTCCTTTTTTTTCTTGTCCCAAAGAACCTCTAAAAGTAAAATTCTCATGTAATACAGAAGGTATTTCATCTTTATTATTGGCATCCCAAAGGACTTCATAAAACTTACGTACTTGAATTTTATGCACTGTTTTTCCTTTTCATATTGATTCCGCAATAAATCTATATTCTATTTATTTAATATAATATGCCTATTGTAAGTTAAAATGTATATTAATTATATCCTTGCATATTTTTATGCTTCGTTCTCTAACAATTAAGGAAAGAAGGAAAGATTGTTAGCAGTAAATTTTTATTAAATACCAAAAGTCAAAGATATTCACAATACCAAGAAGTATACTTCCTAATTATGTAACATTTTGCTATAATAAGTAATATACTTCAGATATTAAGGAATATAAATGAATCTTTATGATTTAGGTAGAGAGATAAAAACACTAAGAAAGAATAAAAAATGGTCGCAAGATGACTTAGAAAAATATTCAGGTATTACAAAAAGAACTATTTCAAAAATTGAAAATGGCTTTATTGAAGAAGTTGGAATAAAAAAAGTTGAGACTATATTAGATTTATTAGGTATAGAATTTTCAATAAGACTAAAAGGAAGACCAAAAACATTAGAGGAACTACAAGATGAAAGATAGTTTAAAGGTTTTTATAAATAAAACACATAGTGGCAATTTATCTTTTGATGATAATCAATATGTATATAACTATAGCAATGAAGTAAAAAATGTAGTAAGTCTTACTATGCCTATTAGAAATGCAAGTTGGAATCATAAAACATTGCATCCAATTTTTCAAATGAATATGCCAGAAGGAGCCTTGAAAGAGACAATTAAAAACTATTTTTCAAAAATCCAAACTATGGACGATATAAACCTATTGAAATTAATTGGCCCCTATATGCTTGGCCGTGTAAAATTTGAAGAGATACTTGATAACAAAGAAGATTTAAAACTTGAGGATATTCTTAGCTCATCTAAACAAAATCTATTTAATGAACTTTTAGAAAGATTTGCTATTCGCTCTGGTATATCAGGAGTACAACCAAAACTTTTATTAAAAGCTCATAATAAAACGACTATGAGGTTTGAACACTACATAGTTAAATCATGGGAAAATGATTATCCAAATTTAGCTCTAAATGAATATTTTTGTATGAAAGCATGCTCATACGCGAATCTGCCAACTCCAGAATTTTATATCAGTGATGATTTTAAAATGTTCGTAATGAAAAGATTTGATATTATAGAAAATGAATACTTAGGCTTTGAGGATATGTGTGTATTAACAGCACGAGGAACACAAGAAAAATATGAAGGCAGTTATGAAGAGTGTACAAGAGTTATTAAAGATATTATCTCTCCTATAAAACGAAAAGAGTCATTGAAAATATTGTTTAAAGCTTTAATTATGAATCATTTACTTAAAAATGGTGATGGTCATTTAAAAAATTATGGAATTTTATATAAAAATGATTTTGAAGACTCGTTTTTAGCTCCTATTTATGATGTAGTTACTACTAAGATTTATATAAAAAATGATATTCCCGCTCTAAAACTAGGTGATAGTAAACTTTGGTGGAAAGAGAAAACATATAAAACTTTTGCAAAACAAAGTTGTGGATTATCTAATATTGAGTATAAAAGCATTTTAGAAGAGTGTGAAAATGCCATTATTAAAACTAAAAATGAAATATCTGAATTTTCAAATGAGAATGAAAATGCAAGGGAATTTTTAGAAGATTTATTAGAATGTTGGCTAGAAAAGATTTAAAAATTATAAAATCCTTGCATAAAGATGTTGAAGGATTTTTATAAGTAGATAGCTTTGAAAGCCAATAGTAATATTAAATAAAAACCATGTCAAGATTTAGAGTCCCACAAATCACCTGTTTGTTCCTTGAATATACAAAGATAGAAAACAAAGGCCTTGCTAGCATTCTTCTTATCTCATTGAACAGAAACTTTCATTAAATTTTCTTTAATTTATTAAGTATCTTTACCATTGCTAAAGTATCTAATTCACAATATTTTAAAAGCGCTTTTCTTATTCTTTTTTTATTTACCTCATCTTGTTTAGATAAAGTTGCATAAGCATTCATGGCTTGGCTTCCATTTTGAACACCCTCTAGTTTTTTATAAGACGCTTGCATTTTTTTATCCAAAGCGGGTAATACATACTTTATTGAATAAGAACCTTTCATTTCGGGTCTTACATAGTATTTTTTTTGGAAAGGAAACATTAGGTCTTTCATATTTTGATTTATGTTTAGAAGGTGAGAACTTTTTTTTGGAAAGTTTGCCGCTAGTTTTTTTATCACGCCTTGCTCAAAACTCATATTATAAGCAAGTACCGTTGCATCTTTTGGAATGTCTTTACATAATCTTTTTGTTAGTTTTTCTCTTGGATCAAGACCATCTACTGCTAAGAATTCTTTATGTTCGATACTTCCATCTTCGTGTTCTATATGAAGTGAGTATTGAAAAGGTATTTGCATATAAGCAGATATTCCTTGCCATTGTGGAATGGCTTGTTGGAAGGTCTCAAAATCAAGATGATAAATGGGATAACTTAGCGTATTTAGAAACTCTTGTATTTTTGTTTTGTTTATATAGGTTTCTTTTGATTTATAGTTTTCTAGAGCTTGAACTTGATTAGCTGTCATATCAAAGTCATCTGGTATATCTTCTATATTTACAATACCATTTGCATATAACTCTTTTTGTTTTTTACTTCCTAGATTAAAGATATTAAATATTGAATACCTAGGTATATGAAGTTGAGTTGTCCAACAATACTCTTTTGCATCACAAACATAAGGATTCTTACAATGTTTTCCTATTTCAATATTGGGTTCTTTTGTTTTATTACCTAAATACAGCTCAAAGTTTTTTAAAATACTTGGAATATCTTTTTGTAAGTCTTCTACTTCTTTGCTAATATTAACAACAGAAAAAAGTGAATATAAATCTAAGTACTCACCTCTTACATAAGAGCTATTAATATGTATGAGGTTTGAGCTTAGTACATTAAATCCAAGCTTCTTAAGAACATAAGCTTGAATAGAAGTATCATGAATATAAATGTCTTTTACATGACTTGAACTTTTCACTTCATAGATATGAACGCCATCTTCTTTTACTACAAGAATATCTACTAATACTAAGATACCCTCATAAATAAAAGTAGCTTCATAGATATTCTGCACGCCTTGTTCTATATACTCTTTTGTACGCTCAATCATAGAAGAGACATCTTTAGAATAAACAACTTTTTTTCCCTTAGGAAAAAGTTTGCAAGCTAATTCCCCTACTTCATTACCTGTATCAAATACAGCAAGTGTAGCTTCGCTAGGAGGACTTAAAACTTCTTTTTTATACTTCTTTAACCAAAGTGCTTTTGCACATTGAAGACCTCTTGTATATAGGGATTTAGATAGTTTCATAAATAAATTCTCCTTTACTCTAATTTGTATAAGGTCTGTGCTATCTTCTTACGTAAAACTACATTCCTATCTTATTTTAACTAAGCTACGTCACAGTTTGCGTCACAAAAAAGAAAGTATTTAGAACTTTTAATAAGGCAATAGGTTTTTTATTCATCAAGTAAGCCAATTGTTTAAAGATTAATAATACAATTAGAAAGCAAAATAAAAAGGTGTTATGTGTGCAAATAAATAATACAAGCGTTTCTTATCCTATAAATTATACAAGCCCTCCTAAAAATACAAAAACCAGTCCAAATGAAACTAGCCCTACTTCAAATGAAGCTTCTCCTGAGCCTAAAACATTAAAAAACATGTCCTTAGAACAAATACAATCTTATCTCGAAAACAATAATATAGAAGATGATTCAAATAGTAGAAGCAAGGCTTTATTTGATATTCAAAAATTTTCAAGCAAAGTAGATAATCTAACATACGACAAAATGACAAATGCTTTAATAGAAGAAGAAAGTAGCTCTCGTGCGTCTATGAGATACGCAACCTTTCCTTCAGTACAGACACTTGATGAAAACCCTAAGATATTCCATGCTCTTTTAGAAACCTCATTTGAAATAGAAGATACTGTGCGCAGTTTAATATTTTCTTTGGATTTAAAAAAAGATTATACACAGTACAAGGGAAATAACGAAGACCTAAAAGATGAGATAGGTTTTTCCCAATTTTCACTTGTTGATTTTTTAGTTAAAAAATTACTTGGAGCAGAAGAAGAGTTAAGAAATGAAAATTCTACTTCAAAAGAAAATCGAATACAAGATTACACAAGTTTATTAAATAATATGAATAAATCAAGCAAACAAGAAGATAACACAAAAATAGATATACACGTTTAAGCTCACGCCTTGTCTTACTTAATAGTATTTACAAAATCATTTATTTCACTATCTATACTCTCATAAGAACTAAGTCCTTCTTTTAAATCTTGGGGTATTTCATCGTTTGCAGCACCTACTAACATGCCTAATAAAATACCTCTATGAACATTATCTCCACCCGCATTTGCATTGGCTAAAATACACGCTCTAAAATCAAATTTATTTTTATACAAAAGATAGGACAAAACAGGAAGAGAGTGTTCTGTATAACAGCCCGTAGTAAACACCTTTCCTAAAATTTCATCTTCACTATATGTATCAAGTAAAAAGTCTAAATCAAGAGTATCATCAGAAAACTCTGTATGAATTTTCCACATTTCATCCTTTGGAATATTTCCAGGCCCCATATGTTTCGCATACATTTTGGAAAGAGCAGCACCTTTTATCTTGATAAGTTGAACTTTAGAAGCATGCTCTCTTATCGTACTCATTGGGTCTTTTTTATGTAAAAGTGAGTGAAGTAATGGCACAAGATAAGCTAAAGCAGAACTTATATTATCAGACCTATGGGTGATTTGTTGATGTTGCAAAGCTACGCCTAAAGCTTGATAAACAGACTTAGAAGTAAGGGAAAGTAAGAGAGGACGAATGGCACCACCGCTTGAACCTATAGACCAAACATTTCTTTGCTCTTGGGCACAAGCATGAGGGGGTACACCATTTGTATAGTTAGAAAACCAAGCTCTGATATAAATTTCGCAATATGGGTCTTTGTTAAGATAATCAGTAGTCATATACTTTGTGAATGCATTTATGAAATGTTCTTGGCTGTACTCTTTAGTCTCAATCACGCAGCGCATAAGTACTCGCATAAGATTTGCGCCCAAAGTATTATCGCCTTTTTTTAAACCATGATGGTAATGATACCTTTCATCTAAGTTAGGCATTGCATTTGCATGTTCCCCTGAATGAACACGTAGTTTTATATCCGCATGATTGTAATTGGTATAATAAAAACGAAGATGTTGATGAAGGATATCATAAGGACGCCCAAGTTCATCTGCTTTTTTGATATTTGGGAAATATCCTCCTCCCACCATAAACGATTCAGGATGTGGATGGGGTGCATCATTGTAGCCTATGATTGCACCATCAAAACCTTCTTTAATATATTCTCTTTTATAATACCAGTGTGCTGGCATAGACATAGCATCAGAAATAAAAATTCCCCAAAGTGCATTTTTTAATCGTTGTTTATCTAAAGACATAATATTTCCTTTATTATACTTGTGAATAAGAAGAATACGTAATACAAAAGAGTTTCACTTAAATTAGTCCTAGTATTAATACTTCTAAACGTATCCTTATCATACTCCATATTTTACAAGATAATCAAATTTTTCTTTTTGTATAGAGAAGAAGATAAAAGTACAAAAAGTTGTTTTAGTAAAAAGCTTACTTTGTATTAGCTCTTAAAATCTGGTATTCTTCTTGTGATTTTTAAGTTTTAGTTAAGGAATTTAATAACTAGGGTCAGATCCCTAATTATAAGATTATTTTTGATTACTTAAAATAAAACTGAAAGATTTAATGGGATTATAAAATACTCCCTCAAAGATATTGAAGGCTTCCTGCAAGCAGGTGGTTTGTGTAGAACTATATTATAAAAGAAAAATAATGTCAAGATTTAAAGTTCCACAATCTATTGCTTCGTTCCCCTTATATACAGAAAATAAAAACAAAAATATAGTAAACCCTATGTTTTTAGAGAAGGGGTAGACGCACAGAGCAAAAGTTGGATATTATATATAGTAGAAGATTTTCTGAAGCAGTTAGTATAAATCAAATTTAGGAAATAATTTGAAAAAAGAAATAATGATACTAAAAAAATATATTAAATTGGCAATATTTATATTACTTACATCAAATATTCTATTTGCACAACAAATTGATAAAATACAATTTATGACAGAAAACTATCCTCCGTATAACTTTAAAAGCAATAATAAGATGGAAGGTATTGCCGTTGAATTATTACTTGAAATGTTAAAAAAAGTGAATGCGAAACAAACACGTAAAGATATTGAATTAATTCCTTGGCAAAGAGGATATTATTATACATTAACTAAAAATAATCATGCTTTATTCTCAACAACAAGAACTAAAGAAAGAGAAAAATTATTCAAATGGGTAGGCCCTATTTCAATAACAAGAATTGGCTTAATTGCAAAAAAATCAAAAAAAATAAAGCTCAAAAATATTTCTCAATTAAATAAATATTCTGTAGGAGTTGTAAGAGAAGATATTGGAGAGCAACTTGTTTTAAAATTAGATATACAACCAAAGTATATTCGAAGTATTGGAGGATCCGATGCAAGTAATAAACTAATCTTAATGTTACAAAGAAACAGGTTTGACTTGTTAGCTTACGAAATAAATGTAATAAAATGGGCAATGAAGAAAAACAATTTTATCGTAAGTAACTATGAAAACATTTATACCTTAAAAGATGCAGAACTATATTATGCTTTTCATAAAGATACGCCTAATGAAACAATTAAACTTTTACAGTCAGCATTAAATTCAATTAAAAAAGAAGGCTTGTTCAAAAAAATACTTAATCAATATAAATATACACGTTAAATATTTAAGAGAAATTTACGTTCTAATGTTCAATCATGCATAAATAAAGATAATTTGTTATTTGTTATTTGTTACAAATATCTTTTTCTTCTTTTCCCCTGAGTTTAAGAAAGCTAAATCTTTTTATTTTTTACTAAGATGAAAACCATTTTGATGTGGACAAGAATAAACATTTAATAAAACACCATTGCTTTTAAATAAAATATCTGCTCTTTTTTGTGCTTTAAAGATCAAAAATATAAGAGCTCGTGAAAGCTAGCTCATTCGTTTTTTTCCTTCTTTCTGCACTGTAAAACTCGTTTTTTACTATTCAGTTAATTAAGTAAACTGTTGCCTGATTTTTTTGATTTCAGTATCTGGTTTTGGTTCAATACTCCCATCTAAAAAAAGAGTTCTCTCAAGCAAAGAAGAATTAAAAGTTTTTCTTAAAATTTATAATATCACTTTGCGTTAATCTTAGTTTCGTAATCTGGTTTTGTTGTAAGACAGGGTTCATCAAAGCATTTTTAACATCAAGATGAGGAATGCCAAGTAAATGAGCTATTTCATGCGCTAACACTGCTTTTAGTTCATTTCTACTATGAAAACCATATATTTCTATCTTGTTCATAATAATTTTTTCACTCTTTTCTCTTATCTTTTTCCCATTTTTATAAAATGTTTTTAATATCGTTTCTTTTACACTAATAGCATTACCTTTTACTATTTTAAAATTTCTACTTAATCTTTCTATATCATGGTTTAATCTATTAATCTTTTTATACAAATATTTTTGTAAAGCAACTTCTTTATTATAAGCGTTTATTTTAACTTGAAGTTTTCGTTCATGGTTTTTTAATTTAGAAGAAGTGATTTTAATCTTTTTTTTCTCAATTTTTATATAGCTTTTTATTTTGTCAAGTTCCCCTTTGGAAAATTCTTTTTGTTTATTAACCTTACTTACATAAGCATTCAACGTTCTAACTTCCTGATTTAAAGCCTTATTCATAATCTTAAAATCTTTTTTCATAATATCAATTTTTTCTAGTTTTGAAGGCAAGGAGTTTTGTATTTTTTTTATTTTTGCGATATTAAATTTAACATCTACTTGTTTCTTTTTCATTCTTTTTTCAAGTTTTGAAGCGGGCACATAGAGAATATCAATAGGTTTGCCATTTTTGGAATAATCAAAAACATTCATTGAGAGTTGAGATTCAAAAGTGTTTTCTATCTCAGTTAAAATATTAAGCAGTTCTGTTTTACTTATTTTGTTTTTATAATAAGAGTCTATTGTTCCAATACTTATATTTTGAAAGGAGGCATAAGAAAATGATAATAAAAAGATATTTAGAAATAAGATATTAAAGAACATCTTTTATTTTAATAAAAAATCTATGAATTTATAATTAAAGAAGGTATTAATAAAGGCCAGCTTTCATCAATTCTTAAATATGCTCAGTTATGACTTTGTAAGATGAAAACCATTTTGATGTGGACAAGAATAGACCTTTAATAAAACACCCTTGCTTTTAAATAAAATATCTGCTCTTTTTTGTGCTTTATGGTTAGAAACATATAGCTGTTTTAAACGCCCTTCTCTATCTGTACAATACATACACTCTTCACTTTTAGTATGTCTACTTTTAGGAGATAAATGCCACATCTTGCACTTTTCGCATAAATAAGGAAGTAAACTATGTCCGTAACGCTTTTTTGCATATTTTGCTGAAGATAAAACTTCCTCTTGTGAGATAAAAAAACTTAAAGCTTTTCCATCATGATTAGAAAAACAAGTTTCACTTTTTACATTCATATTTACTCTTTTTTTTTCTTTGTTTTTTAAATTATATCAATTTTTCAAACATAAAGGTGCTTCGTCTCCATTTATTCAAAATATGATTTTTAATATTATGCAATATGTAGGAAACTTAAAATAATATTCTAGGAGCTTCGGCTCTAGTGTATAATATTAAAATATAAGAGCTCGTGAAAGCTAGCGCATTCGTTTTTTACTTTTCTTTATTGAAAGAAACGTAACAAAAGAAGCAACTGCCACGTTGTTGAAGGCTTGCAGCTTCCCTCACTTGTTATTTATAGTTTCTGCCTTGCGGAACTCCCTAAAACGTGCATTAAAGCACCTTTTTTAACGGTCACACAGTCCTCAGACTGTTTCGAAACAATAAATAAACACTCGGCTTCAACAAAGGCAGAATCTCCGCTCCACGTTTTACTAATAATTGTGTTGCTCTTTTTTAGATAGAAAGATAAAATGTATAGAACATATATTAAGTAGAATAGTTTTTTATTAGGCTCTTCCCCTGACTTTGAGAAAGCTAAATCTTTTTATTTTTTAACGGAAAAAGGCGAGGACTGATCGAGCGTGAAGAAATGTGCTCTTTAGCACATTTTAGTAGGTTCCACAGCCTAGTTAAACAATAAAAATATTTAGGAACCCGAAGGGCTTTATCATCTCGTCAGTTGCTTTCTTGTTTCTTCTTTTCAAGAAAAGAAGAAAAAAAACGCAAAGGGTACTTTGAATGAGCTCTTATTTTGTTTTTTTAAATTAAAGGTGCCTATCCCATTTATTTTGTCCCCGTAACTCATTTATTTAAGTTTAGCAGTTGCTTTTTTTACAATATTTTCACAGCATCCTGAAACTTCAATAGATAAATTCTCAAAATTTCTTCCTTTTACTAGAACTTTTGGTGCTTGATTATGTTCACTACAACGAACATACCCTATTGATTTTTTAATTGATTCCTCAAATCCTTTTAACATTGCGTTTTCTAATGCATTTTTCATATTATTTGGATTTACTTTTCTACCATTTACATTAAATGTAATTTCTATCATGCCTATTCCTTTATATTTTTATTAAGAGTTAAATACTTATCTTCTTTTTTTAGTCTTAAACAAATTTACCTAATAATGTAAGCATAACACCAGAAAATTCTTGTGCATTTGAAACAATATTATTCATTTTCGTATTTCTATCTTCTGATGATTTTACAATCTTCATTAACTGTACTAATTTTTTTGCATCTGCTGGATTTGGAAACAATTCTTTTACTTCTTCATCTGTCATTTTAGTAAGTGATGAAATTTTTGAAGCTAATTCTTCATCTGTTTCATTTGCAGCGTTGTCTATAATCTCATCGAGTTCACTATCTATTTCATCCCAATTTATTGCCATTTTATATCCTTTTGTTTATATTGAA
>Ga0105355_10001540_pt1 | contig 21184 bp, 17 predicted proteins | sample GOMGulsemesocosm_2_FD_83508 | JGI IMG/M metagenome (GOLD analysis project Ga0105355, IMG submission 83508) | Methane-oxidizing microbial communities from mesocosms in the Gulf of Mexico - GOM9C Gulf of Mexico | ecosystem: Environmental > Aquatic > Marine > Cold seeps | place: Gulf of Mexico...
TATCGTGAGCATCATCTTGAAAATGAAAATGTGAATGAAAACTTAGCCAACTGGTCGTAAACCATCAGAAAGCGAATTGATGCCAATGGCGATTTGCGTAACGTCAAGCTGCACTATGGGTCGAGCGCTATCGTGAGCATCATCTTGAAAATGAAAATGTGAATGAAAACTTAGCCAACTGGTCGTAAACCATCAGAAAGCGAATTGATGCCAATGGCGATTTGCGTAACGTCAAACTGCACTATGGGTCGAGCGTTATCGTGAGCATCATCTTGAGAAGGAAAATGAAAACTTAGCCAACTGGTCGTAAACCATCAGAAAGCGAATTGATGCCAATGGAGATTTGCGTAACATCAAGCTGCTTTATGGGCGAGCGTTGTCGTCAGCATTATTTCGAGAATGAGAGCTTAGCCAGCTGGTCGTAACCCATGATGAAAATGACGACTAACGTAATATCAGCCTACCCTGTTGGCCGCGCGATATCGTGATCATTCATCATTGGTTACAAATTTGTTTCAGGCAATGCGCATTTACTCAGTTAATTGGTTTATAATTCTGGCAAATTATAATAAGAATTCAAATTATCATGCGCCGACTCTCTTTAATACTCACCCTTTCCTTATTAGCCGTGCTTTCAACCCCTGCATTCTCCGGTAGTTTGGCCAACGGTAACATTGCTATTGCCAAGGTTAATGGTGGTATCATCATCGATGGTAAACTTGACGACGCGCTGTGGCAACAGGCCAGTCAAATACCAGTAAATATTGAAGTATCACCCGGTGAAAATATTGAGGCAGCCGTCACCACAACCGCCTATATTATGGCCAGTGATGACACAATTTACGTTGCTTTTAGGGCATTAGACTCAGATCCCGACAGTATTAGAGCGTTCTTCCGTCAACGGGATGATATCTTTGCCGATGATATCGTTGGCATTAAATTAGATACTTATAACGATGGCAACAAGGCTTATCAGTTTTTCGTCAACCCTTACGGCGTGCAATCAGATGCGATTGAAGATGAACTCATTGGTCGTGAGTCGAGTGCTTGGAATGCGATTTGGGATGCCGCCGGCGATATCAATGCCGACGGTTATATCGTTGAGATGGCTATTCCCTTAAGTGTGTTTAACTTTAAACAGACCGACGATATTCAGCAATGGGGCATCGAGTTTGTGCGTTTCTTGCCACGCGACACCCACCAGCGAATCTCTAACACCGCCAGAGATCGTCAGCGCAATTGCATATTGTGTCAAATGTCGGTGGCCAGTGGACTAAAAGGCGCTAAACCGTCATCGAAGTTACAGCTTATTCCAACGGTTACCGCATCACGCAATGAATCCCGTGATACATCGCCGTTGAGTCCTTGGCAAGCAGAAAATGATTCAGATGTTGGCTTAGACGTCAAATGGGGTATCACCCCTGATGTTTCTTTATATGCCACAATTAATCCAGATTTCTCTCAGGTCGAGTCAGATTCAGGCCAGCTCAATGTTAATAATACCTTTGCGCTATTTAATCGCGAGCGTCGTGGCTTCTTCTTAGACAATGCAGATGTATTTGATGTGCCATTTATGAACCTGTTCTATACCCGCAACGTTAGCGCGCCTAAATTTGGCACCAAACTGACCGGGCGCAGTGGTAATCACAGCTTTGGCTTCTTTGCCGCGCAAGATAAGGACACCTATGTCTTTCTACCAGGTAGTTTATCGTCAAATGTGGTGGACTTAGCACGCGAAGGTAATAGCGCCGTAGCACGCTACCGCTATGACCATGCTAACAATCTTTCAATCGGTGCCCTGCTCACCGCGCGAAAAGCCGGTGATTATAACAATAGCGTGCTAGCCACCGATGTTAAGTATCGGCCAACAGATAACGACACACTGCGTGTGCTGCTCACGACCACCGAGACGCAATATCCACAAAACATGGTAACGCAATTTGATCTCAGCGGTGAAGCGGCGCTACGCAATGATAGCGACGAGTCATTTAGCGGTAATGCAATCAATGCACAATATTCTCACAATGAGCGTGATTGGAATGCACGAGTTGCTTATCACCGCAAATCACAGGGTTTTCGTGCTGATTTAGGCTTTGTTAGCCAAATAGACGCAGACAAATTAATTATCGGCGGCGAGCGGATCTGGTTTATTACCGATCACTGGTTCAATCGAATAAAGTTTGGTGGTGATTGGGATATCAGTTACAACAATGCTGGCGATTTGCTCGAAGAGGAAATTGAGGGCTATCTAAAGTTTCGCGGCGAATATCAATCCAATTTCCGCTTGTCGGTCTTTGCGCGAGATAAAGTCGGTAGCCGTATCGACAGCAATAACCTAGCCATTAACACTAATACCAGCTTATTTCGCGAACAGGGACTGTGGTTTTGGGGAGAATTCACCCCAACGGCTGGTCTCACCTTTGAATTATTTACCGAAACCGCCGATGCTATCGATTATGCCAACAATCAACTCGGCGATAGCTTCACCTTTAGGCCGCAATTGCGCTGGAATATTAGCGAGCATGCGCAGCTTAATGTATCGCATCGCTATAAGAAGATGGAGGTGGATGCTAGTGAGTTATTTAACGCCAATCTTACCGATATTCGACTAACCTATCACTTTAATATTCGCAGCTCTTTACGCTTTAGCGCCGTGTATAAAGATATTATGCGCAATCAAGCCGCCTATCTCGATGAAGTCACCCCAGAGTACAAAAGCTTAGGCATGCAGTTACTCTACTCTTACAAGATTAATCCGCAGACATTGGTGTATTTAGGTTATAGCGATCATGGCGAACAAGTGGATGATTTAACACGCTTGACCAAAGATCAACGTAGTGTCTTCGCTAAATTTAGTTATGCGTGGTTGAATTAGACGCGCCAACGAGAATATTGCTTAAGCGCGCCAGAGTGATGGCGCTTAAGCAATATTAGATATTAATCGTTATGCATGAAGAACAGTTTAAATTCTTGCTGAGCGGCGCTTAGGGTAAGAAAAAAGGCCGTTGAATACTTCCCTTGATAATTAGCGCTTGGTAATTCTACGACAGGAGGCTCCAAGCGGGTTTGGTTCTCGCCATTATTAACCAGCGCATTGCCAAGAATAATGTTAAGAAACTCACAAGTCGCGTCGATATAAACCTCTTCGTCATCGCTAACATCAAAGCCCAAGAAGCTATTAGCCACTTTCTGCATCAATGGCTTGTCCATTATCCAGCCGACCTTAATCGATTCAGGTACCAACATCGTCTGTGAAATAATTAAACAATCGTTACCGGGTTGCGGTTTTTCATGCTCGATATTGGAGACTTGCACCTGAATCTTGGGGATTCGCATGAAATTTTTAATGATTGCATCGATGCTGCCAGAGATTTGTTTCGAATAACGCTGAGCATTAATTTCAGTGTCAAATTTAAACAGCGAAACCTCTCGTATTTCAGCATGTTTGGCCAATTGCTCGGTCAACGTTGCTGCGCTAATAAAATCGAGTTCTACTAATATTTCACCGAAAAATTTCTTAATTTCTTTCTGAGTCTTAAACAGTAAATCGATTTGTGGTGCCGTCATATAGCCCATTGAGATGGCAAGTTCACCAAAACGCAGGTCAGTACGCTGTTGCTCTCGGTTAATCTTCGACGCCTTAGCTTCATCGATATAACCTTCGCGGATCGCCAGTTGACCAATCGGCGGATTCGCTTCTTTTTGCATATCGATGGCGCTTAGCAGCTGCTGCGGGTTTATGATCCCTTTCTCAAGAAGATATTGACCAAAAAATTGAATTGACATAGCGGCTACCTTATCCCTGTGGCTCGACGAGTAAATTGAGGTTTTTTATCACAAGCGCCATGGCATCAGAATCCATCGGCTTTTGTAAATATGATTTAGCGCCTTCACGTAAACAAAATTCCACATCGCCTTGAGAGCCCAATGAGCTGCAAATGACAACATTTGCCTCAGGATCTAATTCGATTAATTTTTTTAGCGTTTGTTTACCATCGTAACGGGGCATCACTAGGTCAAGAAAGACCACATCGGGTTTGAGTTCAAAGTATTTTTTCAACCCTACCTTGCCGTCCTCAGCATCGCCAACGACATCATGTCCAAGTTGGGTCAATAGTCTTGTTGCAATCATTCGCATGCTGCGCGAATCGTCAACGACCAATATCCTTAATGGTGCAGACATATATTCCTCCATAAATATCTAATACCTAATCCATTTGTATTGAAATTAAAGCATACAACACCCACTTAAAATATGTCTAGCATTAAATCATAATTATTATTTGACTAAACTGCCAACTTAACGGTTTAAGCCCGGCTGCCAATCCTTCCATACCACCTGATAGCCTTTACTGGCAATCATTTTCGCTACGCTGGCCACATCGCGATTATCATCGATACTAAATTGTTCAAGACTTTTATCTGCGTTAGCATAACCACCGGGTTGGGTTTTTGAACCGGCACTCATGCTGGTAATGCCAAGATTTAGCACATTGTCGCGAAACATTGCCGACTCTCTAGTAGACAACGATAGTTCCACATGATGGTTAAATAAACGATACGCACAGATCAACTGTACTAAGTCGCGCTCCGACATCGGCGAATTGACTTCACTGCCCCCTTCGCAGGGACGAAGCCTGGGAAATGACAGCGAAAAACGCATTTTCCAGTATTTTTTTTCTAAATAGTCGAGCTGTATCGCGACATGAAAGGCATCACTGCGCCAATCTTCCAGTCCCAATAGACAGCCAATACCAAGCTTATTAATCCCAGCGTCTCCCACCCGCTCTGGCGTCGCTAAGCGATAGTCAAAATCTGATTTTTTTCCCTTGAGATGATATTTGGCATATTTTTCACGATGATAGGTTTCCTGATAAACCAAAATCGATTCAACGCCTAATTGACTTAGTCGCCGGTATTCATCCGTTGCCAACGGCTGAACCTCCATCGATATATGACTAAAGTGTGGACGTAATACCGCCAGCGCCTGCTCAAAATAAGCGATCCCCACCTTGCGCTCAGACTCACCGGTAACCAGTAAAATATGGTCAAAGCCCAGCGCCTTAATCGCCAGTGCTTCCTGTTCTATCTGCGCCATGGTTAGTGTGGTCCGGCGAATTCTATTTTCCATGCTAAAGCCGCAATAGGTGCAGATATTTGAGCACATGTTGGACAAATACAGCGGCACAAATAATTGCATGGTCTTGCCAAAACGCTGCTCGGTTAGCTCCTTGCTAACCCGTGCCATGTGTTCTAAATAAGGCTGTGCTGCCGGAGAAATTAACGCCCTAAAGTCATCGAGATTGAGGCGTTGCTGTTGTTGCGCCTTCGTGATGGCCTCGGCCACCTGCTCTTCACTGCAACGCTCAAAACTAGCCGCCACCTCATACCAATCGTGCTGCGCCAATACCTGTGAAAAATCAGTCATCATTGGCCTTTAATCTAAAAACGCGGTGAGCGGTGAAGTCGCGATTGCCTGCTGATTAACCTGACCTAGACCGGCTAAATAGGCCAAGCGACCCGCAGCAACGGCACCGGCAAATGCCTTAGCCATCGCGACGGGATCGGGGGATACTGCCATCGCCGTATTAATGAGCACCCCATCTGCGCCAAGCTCCATCGCATAAGCGGCATGGGAAGGCGCGCCAATCCCTGCATCGACAATCACCGGAACATTCGCCTGCTCGATAATAATTTGCAGGAAGTCCTGCGATACCAAGCCTTTATTTGAACCGATAGGCGCGCCAAGCGGCATCACCGCAGCGCAGCCAACTTCTTCTAATCGTTTGGCCAGCACCGGATCGGCATGCATATAAGGCAGCACCACAAAACCATCCTTTACCAATGTTTGTGCCGCTTTGAGGGTTTCTATCGGATCTGGCATCAAGTATTTAGGATCTGGATGAATCTCCAATTTTATCCAGTTTGTCGCCAGCGCCTCACGCGCCAGATGCGCGGCAAAGATCGCGTCTTGGGCCGTTTTTGCGCCCGAGGTATTGGGTAATAATTTCATGCTATTGGCCAATAGTGGGCCTAAAATATCATCGTCTTGGCGAGCAATATCGACTCGTTTTAATGACATCGTCACTAATTCTGATTTAGACGCCGCTAGTGCCTGCTCCATTAATCTGGGGTGACTAAATTTTCCCGTGCCAGTAAAGAGTCGCGAGTCAAATTGATGACCGGCTATCGTTAATTTACTTTCCATCATTATCCTCCTGCGATAGCGCCAAACACGCTAATTTGATCGTTGTCTTTTAACACGTGTAGTAACCACATGTCTTGGTTTATGATGTGATTATTAACCGCCACAGCGACATGACTAGTATCGATGGACAATTGCTCAAGCAGTTCATGTAAATGCTCAACGCCGGGGCTGAGCTCAATAGTGTTGTGCTGGTTGATGCTAACCCGTAGTGGTTTAATTTGTTGCATGTGAAGTTCCTCTTGTTGACGGTTGGCAGGCTGGGCAATCACTACGCCGGCGGCGCGTTAGTAGCTGTTGATTGAGACTCGCGCCATCGACCAAGCATAGTGATTGGCCCAGCGCACTTGGCAACGCCAGTAAATAGCGCAAGGCTTGATTCGCTTGCAAGCTTGAGACCATGCCAACCACCGGCCCACTAACCCCCATGCTCGCGCATGAGCCACTCTTATCATCAGCTGCACTAAACAGGCACTGATAACAGCCCGCCTCTGGTTGTTGTGGGTCAACCAATAACAGTTGTCCTTGCCAGCCGATAACCGAGCCACTCAATAGCGCGATATTGCTCTCAACGCAGCGCGCATTGAGTAAATAACGCGTGGCGAAGTTATCGCTACAATCGATCACCAAATCACAACCTCGCAATAGGCTGGCACTATTATCTGCGCCAAATCGTTGCACGTGCGGCTCAACCTTAATCTGGGGGTTTTGCTCACGCAGGCGATTGGCCAGCGCGAACGCCTTAGCATTTTCCAACGAATCCTCATCGAAAGCGAGTTGGCGAGGCAAGTTAGAGAGTGCTACTTCATCATCATCAACGAGCACCAGATGACCAACGCCAGCGCCGGCTAAATAGCTGGCGGCGCCGTTGCCTAATCCGCCACAGCCTACTATTAATACTTTACTTTGGCTTAGCCGCAACTGGCCAGCCTCTCCCCAATCGGTGAGCATTATTTGTCGCGAGTAGCGCACATATTGCTTAGCGCTTAACGTGAGATCACCCATAGTCTGGCTCACTCGCTAAGGGCTTAAGATCGTGATCTGCACCGCAGCCCACTTGTCGCAACAATGCTTGGGTCACGCCAGCAACGTCATCAGCCTTGGTGATCGCGCTAACTAAAGCAACACTGGTAATCCCGGTGGCTAACACGGGCGCTACCCGAGCTGCGATAATGCCACCAATCGCCACTAAGGAACGCCTTGATTGCAACAACGCCACTTGCAAAGAGAGCTTGTCTACACCCTGGGGTTGTGATGGCATGTCTTTGGTGATGGTGGCAAAAATATGGCCAAGGGCGATATAACTCGGGGCCAATTTATCGGCAATCAACGCCTCTAAGATCCCGTGTGTACTAAGCCCAAGGCGCAATCCTGCTGCGTTGATCTGTGTGATATCAGCCTCCAGTAGATCTTCCTGCCCCAAATGCACCCCATAGGCACCATGTTTTATCGCCAACATCCAATAATCATTGATAAAGACCCGGGCGTGATATTTTTTGCCGAGGGCGATGGCCTCGACAATAGATGGCTCAGCATCACGCTCGCTTAGCCCCTTAACCCTTAACTGGATCGTTTTCACGCCCAGTTTTAGCAGGCGCTTAAGCCATCGACAATTATCGACCACCGGGTAAAGCCCCAAGTTACTGGGACAAGGTAAAAACTCAGCAATAGCCAGCGGCGCCTGCCCGTCAACAAAGTCTTTGATGGTCATTATCTTGGGTAATTGCTCAAACCGCGATGGCAACTGCAATGTCGTCAAACCTCCTGCATCATTACCACAGGGGCTTGCAGCCTTGATCGCCTGGCTAAGCACACTCTTGGCCAATACAATGGCATCACCAAAGGTGTAAGTATTGGCCACGAAACCGGCAATAAGGCTTGCCAGTGTACAGCCCGTACCACGACGATTAGGATTAGACAGACGCGCACTGCTTAGCGCAAATTGCGCTACTGGCTCGCTCAAATAGCGGCTGTTTAACGCTGGACTTATCCCAACATAACAATCGCTGCACTGTTGTTGAACGTTGTCACCGCGCTGGGCGAGATGCCCGCCTTTAAGCAACACGTTAATACCATGACGCGTACTGATTAGCTGCGCTGCTCTTAACATATCGCCATGACTTTCGATAGGCATTACTTGCCCAGCAATGCCTGCAAACAATGACGCTTCGACAATATTAGGCGTCAGCAGATCCACCTGTGGCAATAGAAAGTCGGTGATCGCCGCTAACATTGCCTTATCGATGAGCTCACTACTGACACTGGCGAGTAATACCGGATCGTAGACAATTCGCAACGCTAAATCGTTAGCACGTTGTGCCTTGAGTTTAGCGCTAAGCCACTTTACCTGAGCAACACTGCTCAACATGCCAATCTTAATCACCTTGGGGCGCGTTTGCTCCGCGAGGCTATGCCACTGTGCATCGAGCATCGCTATCGACATCGGCTCTTTGGCGCGAAATGCCTTCGAGTTTTGCCCGGTAACACAGGTGATGATCGTGGCGCAGTGCGCGCCACTTACAGCGACACCGCGACTATCGGCAGCAACACCGGCCAAGTTCAGCGGATCGACGCCGCCTATCGCCCACACGATAGGCGCTTGCGTGTGCGCCGACATTACTTAAGTTCTTCGGCAAGCTTGTAGATCTCGCTGCCTTGACTCTTAAACTCCGCCGATTTTTGCGCCATCGCCGCATCGATGGTGATGGTTTCATCGAGTAGCTGTATCTCGATGGTCTCCTGCTTGGCCGCGTAATCTCGTACTTCCTGAGAAATTTTCATCGAACAGAACTTTGGCCCACACATCGAACAGAAATGCGCGACTTTACCCGACTCTTGTGGCAAGGTTTCATCGTGAAATTCGCGCGCTCGTTGTGGGTCAAGGCCAATGTTAAATTGATCGTGCCATCTAAATTCAAAGCGCGCTTTTGACATAGCATTGTCGCGGATCTGCGCGCCAGGATGTCCCTTGGCAAGGTCGGCGGCATGCGCTGCAATCTTGTAGGTGATTAGGCCTTCTTTAACATCTTCCTTGTTCGGTAGGCCTAAATGCTCTTTGGGGGTGACATAACACAACATCGCGCAACCAAACCAACCAATCATGCCTGCGCCAATGCCCGAGGTAAAATGATCATAACCAGGCGCAATATCGGTAGTCAGCGGGCCAAGGGTATAAAACGGCGCTTCATCACATACTTCTAACTGCTTTTCCATGTTCTCTTTGATCATGTGCATCGGCACATGCCCAGGCCCTTCGATGATCACCTGAACATCGTACTCCCAAGCAACTTTAGTCAGCTCACCCAAGGTTTCTAGTTCGGCAAATTGCGCCTCATCATTGGCATCGGCAATCGAACCCGGACGCATACCATCCCCCAATGACAAACTGACATCGTAGGCGGCACATAACTCACAAATCTCGCGAAAGTGAACATACAAGAAGCTCTCTTTATGATGCGACAAGCACCATTTGGCCATGATCGAACCACCACGACTGACAATACCGGTGACACGCTTGGCGGTCATTGGCACGTAGCGCAATAATACCCCTGCGTGGATGGTAAAATAATCAACGCCCTGCTCAGCCTGCTCGATGAGCGTGTCTCTAAACACTTCCCAGGTTAAATCCTCGGCGATACCATTAACCTTTTCTAGCGCCTGATAGATCGGAACCGTACCTATTGGCACCGGCGAGTTACGCACAATCCATTCACGCGTCTCGTGGATATAGCGACCGGTGGAAAGATCCATCACCGTGTCTGCACCCCAGCGCGTTGACCACACCAACTTCTCCACTTCTTCTTCAATTGATGAGGTAACCGACGAATTTCCGATATTGGCGTTAACTTTAACTAAAAAGTTACGGCCAATGATCATCGGCTCAGACTCAGGATGATTAATGTTGTTGGGGATGATCGCTCGCCCGCGAGCCACCTCGTCACGGACAAATTCAGGGGTAATTTGGGCGGGCAAACTCGCACCGAAACTCCGTCCTGGATGCTGGAAATTGAGCTCTTCATCGGTCGTTGCCTCGCGCTTAAGGTTTTCACGAATCGCGATATATTCCATTTCTGGGGTGATAATGCCCTGCATAGCGTAATGTTTTTGGGTAACACATTTGCCTTTTTTCGCTTTGCGCGGTTTGGGCAATGAGTCAAAGCGTAGATGATCTAAGCCTTCATCGGCCAAACGCTGCTGGGTAAAGTCGGAGCTAGCATTATCTAACTCAAAGGTGTCATCACGATCTAAGATCCATTGGTTGCGCACGCCATCGAGGCCCTTACGCAAATCAATGTTGGCGCTCGATTCACTATAGGGTCCCGACGTATCGTAGACATAAAGCGGTTCGTTTGGTTGGTATACAGGGTTGTCTTTGGTGCCCGCGAGCAGCGTGTCGGACAGCGAAATCTCACGCATAGCTACCTGAATGTCGCTTCGCGAACCCTGCACATAGTGTTTTTGGGAATTGGGAAAAGGTTGGCCGCAGATTTCTTCGATAAACTGCTGCGCTTTTTGTCTATTTATTCTAGCCATGCAAACATCACCTGATAATTTAATTGGGAGCAATGCTTGTCAGGAGAAACGCCAAGAGATGGATATTTCCAGACTGGGCGGTCAACGTCTAATGTAAGCTGGCGCTAGATAAATCGACACAATAGCGCATCGATTAGCGGACAGGTTCAATCAGAAACAACACCCAATAGGGGATATTCCTCTTGTTTCCCTTCGCAGGTATTAGCCTGATCAGGTTCTACGGATCCCGCTATAAGCGGTCTCAGCCAGTGGCACTCCGACAAGATATTCGGCAGTCTAGTTGCTGCCGATGCGGGATTATAAGAGTAAGTAAATATTAAATACAAGCAATAATTAAAATTTATTGCTTGTATTTAATAGCCTAAAAATATAATTACTGGATGTTTAACACCGCGCCAACTATGCTCAAATAATGGATGTATAGCTTATAAGGACCCACGCACATGAGAATAATAACGCTGCTATTTTTGCTACTAACGAGTCAATCAGCAGTAGCTAGCACAGTGCCAAGCAGTGAGCGGTCACAAACCGCCATTGCTAGTGTCAAAGCCGAACTTAAGCAACAATTAGCCTTAAAAAAACTAGCCTATGGTGCGCCACTATTTGTACGAATCTTTAAGCAAGCGTCGAAATTAGAACTGTGGCTGCAAAGTGATAATGGCCAATATCGTCATTTTAAAGATTACGACATTTGCGCATTTTCGGGCGAGTTAGGGCCCAAACTGCGCGAAGGGGATAACCAGAGCCCCGAAGGGTTTTACTTTGTTAACGGCGCTCGGCTCAATCCATGGAGCCGTTTTCATCTCGCATTTAATCTTGGCTATCCCAACCAATATGACCGCTGGCATCGGCGCACCGGAAGTGCCCTAATGGTCCATGGCAACTGTGTTTCTATTGGCTGTTACGCGATGACTGACGCCAATATCAATGAGATTTACGCACTGGCCAATGCCGCATTATTACAAGGCCAACCCTTTTTTCGGGTTCATGTTTTCCCGTTTAAATTAACCGATAAAAAATTGGCGGCCCACCAAGCGCATCGTTGGCATGGCTTCTGGCAAAACTTAAAACTCGGTTATGACTATTTCGAGCGCCACAAGCAGCCGCCCAATGTCACTGTCAGCGCTGGTCGCTATGTCTTTGGCCCGACAAAACCATGAACAACCACGCGGATATGTCGCTGCCTGATTACTATCAAGACTTGCCACCTTCCCTGATCCAAACGAGTGCCCTGATCCCGTTACCGCCGACTGCGCTGATCCATCGCAGCAATGCGTTATCGGCGTCTATCGCCAACACCATTGGTCAATCGCTCAGCGGTGAAACGCCAGCAATGGCAGGCATTGTTAGCGCCTATAGTGGCCATCAATTTGGTACCTTTAACCCGGCATTAGGCGATGGCCGGGCAATGCTGCTGGGTCGCTTAAACTCGGGGGCTAATCTTGAAGTGGGGCTAAAAGGCTGTGGTAAAACAGCATTTTCCTATGGTCACGATGGCCGATTGAGTCTAACGGATGCACTCAAGGAATATCTAATAAGTCACGCGCTTATGGCCCAGGATATTCCGAGCATCGAGCCTGGCGCAATCTATTGCTCGGGCGCACGCCTACCACAACAAAAGATGGAAACTGCGGCATTTCTAATCCGCCTCGCGCCGTCATTTTTACGAGTTGGCCACCTCGAATATTTAAGCATAACCGGTCAACATGGCGCAATGCAGCACTTGATTATACATTGCATGCAGCCCCACTTTGACGCGGCCCCTAATCAAGCGACGTTTCAGAATAATTTAGCATTTTTCTCCGAAGTTGTTGAGCGTTGGGCGAAGTTAGCCGCAAAATGGCAGGCACAAGGGTTTTGTCATGGTACCCTCAACAGCGATAATTTTAGCGTGCTCGGCTTGAGTCTTGATTGTGGCGGCAGCCAATTTATGAGCCGTTACGATCCCCTACTCTGCCCCAATGCCATCGATAAACGAGGGCGTTATGCCTTTAACCAACAAAGCCGAGTTATCTTGTTCAATTTGACCGTACTGGCTCAAGCACTCACGCCGCTATTGCCATTATGCGTAAGTCAGCCAGTACTAGCCACATTCAAGCAGCGTTTTAATCGCTATTACGCCCAGCTAATGGCACAGAAACTTGGCCTTCGTTACCAAGACGTTAATCAACAGCCTTGGCCATTGAGCACAATGCAGGCACTCTGTGACCTTAGTGCCGATATTTTGCAATTGATGTTTGATCTGAGACTCGATTATCATCGCTGCTATCAGCTATTAGCACAATACATGCAATCTGCTGATCTGGAACTCATCAATAATAAGAGGCGAATACAGCTGGCAGATGAGCTCATCAATCACTGTGGTGACATTGAGGTTAGCGCTGCTGATGTCATCAAATTTAGCGAGTGGCTAGCTGATTATCAGCAGTTGCTACAACAGCAATCACCGTCACCATGCCCCGCGCAACCATCAACGAACCCACGCTTTACGTTACGTACCAGTGACGTCAATGCAGTGGTAAAGGCGGCACACCAAGAAAACTTCATGCCGCTCACGCAATTAATTATCGCGCTACGAGGGAACAAACTCGAGGGCGCAGCTAGGCAGAGTTAATTGGCTATGTTACTGTTTACGCAATTATTAGCCCATACGAGAAAGATGATGGCACACCTAAAACCTAAAGCTTGGCGCGCGATAACACTCTGCCAATTAACCCTTGCATCATTAACTGCTGTCACGGTGAGTAACGCCGCGTTTGCCGATGTAACCAGTAATAAAATTAATAAAGACCAAGCAATTTATAGCGAGATGGCCAGACATCATCCGGTATGGGCGCAACAAGGCATGGTCGCTAGCCAAGAGGCACTTGCCACAAAAATTGGCGTAGACATTCTCGAGCAAGGCGGCAACGCCATCGATGCCGCGGTTGCTGTGGGTTATGCGCTTGCCGTGACCCTGCCCCGCGCCGGTAATATTGGCGGCGGTGGTTTTATGCTCGTTTATCTGGCCGATGAGCAGCGCACCGTGGCTATCGATTATCGAGAAATGGCGCCAGGAAAAGCCCATCGCGATATGTATCTTGATAGCGATGGCGATGCAAATGCCACCTTATCACGCTATCATGGCTTAGCCGTTGGTATCCCTGGCACCGTGATGGGGCTCGAATTAGCGCTTAAAAAATACGGCACCATGACCACCAAGCAGATATTGGCCCCCGCCATCAAACTCGCCAAACAAGGAATTGTAGTGACCCCTGACTTGGCTAATTCGCTGCGCGCTAGTAAAGGCCGTTTAACTCGCTGGACCAGCGCCCAAACCATATTCTTCAAAGCCGATGGTACAAATTATCAGCCGGGCGAACGTCTCAAACAACCCGAGCTAGCCGACAGTTTATCGTTAATCTCCCAGCACGGTTATCAGGGCTTTTATCAGGGCGTTACCGCGCAGAAAATTAGCCGCGCCGTTCAGGAAGCTGGCGGTGTATTGAGCGTCGAAGATTTTGCCGCCTACAAGGCAATTATTCGCCAGCCCGTTAGCGGAGAATATCGCGGCTATCAGGTCGTCTCAATGCCGCCGCCATCGTCAGGCGGTTTGCATGTGGTGCAGATGCTCAATACCTTAGAGCAATTTCCCATCGACAAAATGGGTCACAACAGCGCCGCGACCATCCACCTGATGAGTGAAGCAATGCGCCGCGCCTACGCCGATCGCAGCCTCTATTTGGGCGATCCTGATTTTGTTAAGGTGCCCCTCAAAGCGCTAACGAGTAAACAATACGGTAAGCAATTGGCTAGCCAAATTGATCTAAACAAGGCCAGCTTAAGCAGTGACATCTCACCCACCAAGAAGCTACCTTATGAGAGCAATGAAACCACCCATTATTCGGTGATCGATAAATTTGGTAACGCAGTCTCAAATACCTACACCCTTAACTTTAGCTATGGCTCTGGTCTGGTGGCCGCCGGTACCGGCATTTTGCTCAACAATGAGATGGATGATTTTTCGGCTAAACCCGGTACGCCCAATGGTTTTGGTTTAATTGGTGGCGAAGCCAATTCGGTACAGCCTTATAAGCGCCCGCTCAGCTCGATGACGCCGACAATGGTGCTCAAAGACGGCAAGCCCTACCTTGTGACAGGCAGCCCAGGTGGCTCTCGCATCATTACCACCACGTTGCAACTAATCATGAATGTGCTTGATCATAAGATGAATATTGCCGAGGCATCTGCCGCGCCGCGCATTCATCATCAATGGTTACCCGACGAGCTACGCATTGAGCAAGGCATCAGCCCTGATACCATTAGGTTGTTGCAACAAAAAGGTCATAAGGTGGTGACTAAGTCGTCGATGGGCAGTACCCAAACTATCATGTTATCCGACCATGGGCTTTATGGCGCCTCAGATCCAAGACGCCCTTCGGCCTTAAGCAAAGGCCATTAGAGAGCAATAATTGCGCACCAGCCCCAATTGTCAGGGCTGGCCGCACAATTTTCGACAAATCTTCACTTTTCACTTACGCCTACTTCAATATCAGGCTACAATTCGCTTTTTTCAAAGTAGAGTCAACCTCATGTCTATTCAATGGTTCCCAGGGCACATGCATAAAGCCCGTAAAGAAATGTCCGAAATTATGGGGCAAATCGATATTATTATTGAAGTGGTTGACGCCAGAATCCCTTATTCAAGCGAGAATCCCTTCGCCCAGGAATTGCGTGATGGCAAGCCTTTAATCAAGGTGCTCAACAAATGCGATCTCGCCGATGATGAGGTCGTGGCACAGTGGCAGGAACATCTCAACGCCCAGCATGGCATCTCTTCATTGGCCATTACCACCAACGAGCCACCACAAGTGCATAAAATTCTCGAGTTATGTCGAAAATTGGTGCCTCATCGTGATGAGCCGGGTAAAGACATTCGCGCGTTAATCATGGGCATTCCCAATGTAGGAAAGTCCACCATCATTAATATTTTGGCTGGGCGAGTCATTGCTAAGACCGGCAATGAACCTGCGGTCACCAAACGTCAACAGCGCATAAATCTCAAGAACGGCATCGTACTTTGTGATACACCTGGCATCTTGTGGCCTAAGGTACACAATGAAAATTCTGGCTATCGTTTGGCAATCACTGGCGCAATTAAAGATACGGCGTTCGAGTATGAAGACATTGCAGCTTATGCCGCTGAATACTTAAAGGAGGCTTATCCACAGCTGCTCATGAGTCGCTACAAACTCGACGAACTGCCAGATCATGAGTGGGAAGTGGTCGAAGCCATCGGTAGCATGCGTGGATTTAAACGTGCCGGGGGGCGCGTTGATATGCACAAAACCTGTGAGATTCTACTCCATGAATATCGCCAAGGCACCATCGGAGATATCTGTTTGGAAACCCCAGAGATGGCGGTTGCCGAAGAAATCATCGTGCAGCAGAAGATCGCCCTCGACTTAGAAGCGGGCTTGGTTAAGAAGAAAAAACCGAAGAAAAAGCGTCGCTAAGCCGCAACAAGCATTCACCGACACCTAACAACGCGCCTGTAGTTGAGCGAACTTGGCATCACATGCTAATGCCTTATTACAGCGTTTAAACACACCGCGCAGGTAGCCCTTAAGATGGGGAGTAACCTGTGCGGTATCTATTTTTTTGAGTCGACAAAAAACCGCTAACGCATAAATCATCTCTTCTTCAGTCAGACTGTGCTGGCGATTAGCACTGGCCTGATAGCAACTGCCACATCCACCGCGAAACTGATAAGTGGTATTGCTAAGCATCACCCCAAAGCCAAGAAAACTCGCCAGAACTTCAATGCGTGGTAATTCATAGTCCTTGTCGATATCGTTCTCGCTATAGCGCAGTAGCACCGAGCTCAATTGCATAATGAGATGACTAATTGCCGTTTGTGGATTGGCAAATTGATTGCTTGAGCTGCTCAGTTGAATTCGATTGTTTGGCGAGAAATCACTTGTCACCTGGCATTCTTGGCCATACAAAGCGCGCTCAAAATTGAGCTGGGGTAATTTCTGTGTTGTTGCAGGGGCATTAAATTGTAGGTCAATCGGCCAATTACTCAACGTCGCATGCGCTTTGATCTGCTTGAAACTAAGCAAGGCTAACTCGTTGGTGTTGGTGGCACTGGCAGGAAAGAACTCATCAGTAGGCAGGATAAGTTGTGTTTGATCGATAAAGACTTGCTTACCTAGGGTATCAAACAGGCGGTGATATTGATCAAGGATCCACTGACTGCTACCAGCGTCGATGATAGGTTTTCGCTGAAACAAATTTAACACGGCTATTCTCATTGCAATATTGATACGACGCCCGATAGCCTAGCGTTAATTGTGTAACTTGTTAAGCGATTTCAACACTCTTTAAAACAATTTGATCGATTGGTACAGGCTTTCCTAATCCATAGCCCTGGCCATAGTCGACGCCAAGCTCGATGAGACGGTTCTTAATATCATCATCCTCGACAAACTCGGCAATGGTTTCCATGCCCATCACATGACCAACATCATTTATCGATTTAACCATCGCTTCATCAATCGCGTCGTCGATCATGTCTTTGACAAACATCCCATCGATCTTGAGCATATCGACATTGAGGTTTTTCAAGTAAGCAAATGACGATAGACCACTGCCAAAATCATCTAACGCAAATTGACAACCTAACTTCTTGAGGGTATCGATAAAGTGCTTTGCTTGGACTAAGTTAGCAATAGCCGCCGTTTCGGTTATCTCAAAGGATATCTTACGCGGCGCTATCTTGCTGGAGGTAACCAACTCTAAAATATAATTTAACAGTGTTTCGTTACTCAGGGTTAGTCCGGAAAGGTTAATCGAAATATGTTCAACATGATCGATTTCTTCACCATGATTCATCATCCATTTCAGGGTATTGTCGATCACCCAGCGGTCAATGCGATGAGACAGGTTAAAGCGCTCCGCCGCCGGTAGAAACAAGCCAGGCGGAATAACCCCGCCTTCACCATCATGTATTCTGACGAGGATCTCATAACTTATTTTACTTTTATGCTGCAACGGCACGATAGGCTGAGCATAAAGGACAAATAAATCATCTTCTAGCGCCTCATTGATCTTAGTTGCCCAATAGGTATCGCCTTGACGCTGGACTAGAGCGCTGTCGTCCTCTTGATAGATATAGACACGATTACGCCCCATGTCTTTGGCCGCATCACACGCATTTTCGGCTTGCTTAATCGCTTCAATAGAACTGATGGTTTGCTCATTGATCAAGGTGATACCAATACTGATGCCGATACTAAAGACCGCTTCTTCCCAGCGAAATCTAAAGTCATGTAATACATAAATCAGGTGCTCGCATTGCTGGGTCGCCACCTCAAGATCGGTGTGATAAAGCAGGATTGCAAACTCATCACCGCCTAAACGTGCCAAGACCTTTTCTTCCGGATAGTTTTCATTAATGACCACCGAGATTTGACGTAACAACTCATCACCGGCACCGTGACCAGACGTATCATTGACCACCTTAAACTGGTCAATATCCAAGAAACACAATACATGTGCGGGCGTCTGTTCCGCCATCTCGATATTTTGAATCAGCACGCTATCAAATTCTTTACGATTGATAAGACCGGTTAAAGAATCATGGGAGGCTTGATAGCTCGCCTTACGGGCAATATCTCTGATTTGGGTGACATCATCTTGAATAGCGATGAGATTACTCGGCACATTATTACTATTACGCGCTTGATAAATAAACTCATTAACCCAATACTTGACACCAGATTTAGTAACAAACGAACGCTCACCATGCCAGCTATCTTTCTGCTGGAGCGTCTGCATTACACTTGATTGAAACTGCGGCTCATGCGCAAGACTCGACAAGGCAAAATAAGAACGACCAAGCGCCTCCTCCTGACTAAAACCTGCGATTTCGACAAACTTAGGATTAACATATTCGATAATGCCTTGATGATCGGTGATCACAATGGAACTAGCGCTATGTTCAACCGCCGTCTTAAATAAATTTAAGGTGCTCGATGTCTTACTCAATAGCTTTTCGCGGGCGACCGTATTACTAACATCTTGTACCTGAATTAAACAGTAGCTCTGATTGTCAAATCGAATCGGTTTTATATAACAAGATTGATCCATGTAACGGCTGCAATTTTGATAACGATTAAGCAAGGGAAATAGTCGTGGGTGTAACGAATTAGACAAGAACGAACTTAAGCCTGACTTGCAGGCTTGATTAATGGTTTGTTTAATAAATTGTTCCCGCTCGAAGGTGAACACCTTAAATAACGACTTGCCCACCATTTCACTCTTGCACAAATCAATTGAGTCAATAAACCAGCGATTCACTTCAATGATCTGATAGCGGGCGTCAACGATAATCATTCCTTGACTAGCAGCGTCAAATATTACCCGCTCCAACGATGCAACAGATTTAAGCATAATGCCTCACATAGCATACAATGAAGAAAAACGTTCGAGCTCTTTAATCAATTTCTTAATCGATTCACTGGTCATCAACAACGATACCTGACCTGAAATCGACTTATTGGGCAAGCTAAACGTCATTGATAGGGTAAGCACTAACGGTTCGGGGCCCAAGTTAACACATTGCGTTCCCATGACCTTGTTAAGATCACCCGCGACAATCTTGGGCACGCCACTGTGCAATTCACACCCTAGCACCTCGGCAATACAACCAAAACAGGCGTTTAGGATAATGTTCGAGACCTCTTTTAAGGCCTCATGTTCCATATCCCCTAAATCTTGGGACGCTGGCACTTCGCCGATGATTCGTTGTACTAACTCTCGACTTGAATGGTTAGTGAAAAACAACACCGCGTTACCGCTAAACTGACCGTCGAAAAATTGCTCGACAGCATTGACCGGCTCATTGGTGATATCATTAAATAATTCTAGGGCTTCGTCATATTTAACTGCCTTGAAGTTAGGCACGCTCAATACCACTTCTTCGTTAACCATGTCACTTAACGATTTAGCAGCTCGTCCCATCCCGATATTAAATAACTCGCCCATGGTGTCACAATAAACATCACTTAACACTGGATCGCTCATGCTGGCTCCCCCTGCTTAATAAACTGCAATATTTTATCTTCGTTGAGTGGCTTGTGATAGCACTGCGCGCCTAGTGCCGTGAATCGTTCGGTCAACACCTGCTGCACATTAGCGGTAAATACACCGATATGGGCATTGGGTTGCAATTCTTGTAGTTGAGGAAGAATATCAAGGCCAGTGAAGTCTGGCATATTATGATCGAGAGAAATAAAGTCGAACTTTTTTTCGGCGGCGATTGCTAACGCGTTGGTACCATTTTCGGCTTGAGAAATGTCCCAACCTTCATAATGGCTGGCGATTACTTTGGCAAAAATCATCCGCGTTAAACGGCTATCATCGACGATTAAAATACTTTTACTACTGTTCATAGTTACATCCCTATATTATTTATTCAGGTCATCCATTAACCTACACCGCTTAGCCGTTACGCTAAGCCGTGCGTATAACAAACTAGTAATTGTTTATTAAAACTATCTTACGCATAATTTATTACATAACTCAACATAAATTCTTTTTAATTTTATCCGTTTCGTGTTTATATTAAGGGAGTTGCAATTGATAAAAACACCGCCTCACAAGACAACACAAATTGTGTTAGGCCAACTTGGATAATAAAAGGAATTAATGATGAGCTATCCAGCAACCTCTTTTGCCCACGACAATGAGCAAGAAACATCCGATGATATGTCGCAAATACTCACTTTCACCCTCAACCACGAAGAGTATGGGGTAGATATATTGCAGGTAAATACGATTAGAGAATGGACCCCTATAACCACCCTACCTGATTTACCCGACTATGTGCGTGGTGTCCTCAATCTGCGCGGTAACATTGTGCCAATTATCGATTTACGCGCACGTTTTTCGCTGCCACTGGTCAAACACAGCGCTACCACTGTGGTTATTTTACTCAATGTTGAATACCTAGAAAAAGAGTTGGTGATTGGCATCGTGGTTGATTCGGTCTCAGACACGTACACGATTAATGGCCAAGACATAAAAGAAAGACCGCAAATTGGCGAGCACATGCAGACGAGCTATCTCAGTGGTTTAGTCGATATCAATGACACCTTGATATTATTGCTCGATATTAGCAAGCTCCTCAGTGAGCAGGATATGGCACAGGTCAGTGACGCTCATTAGGTCACTGATCGACAAGAGCGGCAGCCGGGGCTGCCGTGATGTCTAAGTAATAGATATAAAAATAGGCAGTAAATACTGCCTATTGCGTGCAAGTAAAGGAATTTACGACCGATAAAGCGCGGCTACTCCCGTCCTTTATCGCCTTACATTATAAATTGGCCAATGAAAAAATCAGGGACGATTTTTTAGTATTTACCGCAGGGATGCGGATCAAATACGGTATTGAATAGACAA
>Ga0105355_10001550_pt1 | contig 21132 bp, 16 predicted proteins | sample GOMGulsemesocosm_2_FD_83508 | JGI IMG/M metagenome (GOLD analysis project Ga0105355, IMG submission 83508) | Methane-oxidizing microbial communities from mesocosms in the Gulf of Mexico - GOM9C Gulf of Mexico | ecosystem: Environmental > Aquatic > Marine > Cold seeps | place: Gulf of Mexico...
GTGGTAATTTTTGTCGTTAATGCATAGCCATATCTTCGTATTAATAATTGGTCAGGTACAAATTAAATACTTTATCGTTTAGATTTTTTCTGATCATTATATTGTCGCGGTGGCGACGGCACCCAAAAAAGAAAGACGAGACTGCCTCCAATTTTTCCTTTGGAATCCCTCGGAGCTACTACATCAAACGTCATCCTATATTTAAACCAATATTCTCGACGTAACGGCAAAGATTGCACTATGCTCCTTGCCATCGACGTGCATGGATGCACTAATGTCTCGGAGGTATGGATACCTTAGAGAGGCCATGGCATCGCACTTTACCTCTCGTCCTGAAGATAATCCCTGTGCGGAATTGCCTTTGCCATCTTCCCTGACGACATTACGTGAATATTGGTTTGAATTCCGGCGTTTGATGAAGCAGAGTTTACGCTTCGTTAAAGTTTTTTTTGACTCGAGAAGTCTTTCCCTGTTACTGATTGGTTTACTATGAAAATGAGTGTTGCAGCTATCACCACTTCCCATCTCAGCGTTGAAGTTTTAATTTTTAATAGTAGTTAATTGATGACAGCCATGACCGCTCATAGGCATCCATGCCTTCACGGCATTAATACTTCCATGCACGTCGATGGCTGGAACTCGCGTAGCGCAGGGACGAGCATTCGTCAGGTATCGATTAACCTTAAAAGAATTTCACCTGTACAATTTAACTCTTTATTGGCTACATCCCTGTATTCTCAAAGTCACTATACAAAAAATAGCTATTCAATCTCCTGAATAGCCACAGATTGTCTTAATAGTCTAAGATATTACTGGCTTTTACTTACTCAGTTAATCAACACTCTTATTAGGAGAGTTAACGATCCATTCATGTGCAGGGTCGTTATGAAATATCCATTCACGTTTTGGTCCCGCCATGACATTTAGATAATAGAGATCATAGCCGTGGGGTGCTCCAACAGGATGGTAACCTTCCGGTACCATGACTACACATCGGTCTTCAACACTCATGGTTTCATCCAAACGTCGATCATCAGTATATACCCGCTGAAAAGCGAAACCTTGAGGAGGATCTAAGCGATGATAATAGGTTTCTTCTAATAACGTTTCACTCGGTGCATTGTCACTATCGTGTTTGTGGGGTGGATAACTCGACCAATTACCATTGGGAGTGATCACTTCAACAACTAACAAGCTTTCCGCTTCAGCATTGCCAAATAAAATGTTACACACATGACGGGTATTTGTGCCAGACCCCCTTAACTCATAACTGCAGTCTTGCGGAGTGATCAGTTTGGCTGGATATTTTCCTTGGGCCGGCGCACGACAAACAGCTAACTCCATTTCCGTTGTTGCTGTCACAATAAAGTTATCATTTGGCGGTAAATAAACGCTATAAGGGGCCTTTTGTTCAAAAGGACTCATACGCTCACCTAAATTTTGCCAACTACAGTCTTGTGTCGCAATATTTCCTTTTCCTGAAACAATAACTACGCAAATTTCATTGGTTGCGCTCATCTGCTGAAGAGTTTGCCCGGCTTTTAACTTATATACTTCAAAGCCAACATATTTCCAATTGGCCGATTCTGGAGTGATTTGTTGAATGCAGCCCTGTGCATCCGGCTGCTGGGGACGAGATAATAAATGTGACATATTCTCTTAACCTTTTTTAAGCATTTGTCAGTCACTACGACTCAAAACGAATAGCATTTTTTATAGTGATAGCGACTGGTCTCAATTACGATAAACGGACAGCTTGTCCGGTTCTATATGATTCAATGGCTGCTTCCGCGAGTAATAGCGCTTGTAAACCATCATTGATAGTGGCTAGCGGTTGAGCATCATTACGTATACATTGAACAAAGTTGTTCAACTCAAGACTATAAGCTTGTTCGTAACGTTCCAAAAAGAAATGTTGCGGTTTTTCGGCTAGTGCGCCCAATTGATTGGTAATGACGACATTCGACTCTAAAATATTATTCGCTTGCACCATACCACCTGAGCCAAATACTTCTATGCGCTGATCATATCCATAAGTAGCACGACGACTATTACTGATTTGACATAGTTTTCCGCTTGCCGTTTTTAACGTAACGAGTGCAGTATCAACATCACCTGCATCGGCAATGGCGGGGTCGACGTGACAGCTTGCGGTAGCGAAAACTTCAATAGGCTCTTCACTTAATAACCAACGTGCCATATCAAAGTCATGGATCATCATATCTTTGAATAAACCGCCAGAAACCTTTATATATTCAATCGGTGGCGGTGACGGATCTCGGCTAGTAATAGTCACCATTTCCAAATTACCAACATGGCCATCACTAATGGCCTCTTTTAGTTTAGTAAACTGTGGGTCATAACGACGGTTGAAACCTATAGCACATGGAACCTTTTGTACTTTAATCGTTTCTACACAACGATGTACACGTGCCAAATCTAAATCTACGGGCTTTTCACAAAAAATAGCTTTGCCAGCTTTTGCCGATAATTCAATTAAATCAGCGTGAGTATCGGTTGAACTCGCGATAATCACTCCATGGATTTCACTATCGGCTAATGCAGTTGCCACGTCCGTTACTGTTGCATCATATTTTTCAGCTAATTTTTGCGCTGAAGGTTGATGCACGTCTACCACATAACGAATGCATACATCTGCATTACTGTTGGCGGCTCGAGCATGAATAGCCCCTATTCTGCCAGCCCCAAATAAACATAAATTAATCATAATGATATAGTGTCCTGTATTTATCGAATTCAATCGATATTTGTCGTTTAACTAGGCTATTTTATTGCCATAAATCTCATTCTAGCTGTGCTCCCGTAGGGCCAGTCGAGAAACCTGCATCTTCAAGTCTTCTGAGTATAAGCTTACTTAAACAACAATAATTCAAAATAGCTTTATTGCCTAACTCACACTTTCACATCCTACCACAAAAGAAATTTAATTCCACCTATTGCAATAATGGAAAATTTATTCTATTGTTGCGTTCAATGTTATCCTAGTAGAATGAAATATTGATGGTTGATGTGCACTTTCATATTAGCCTCAACTAGCCTAGGAAGAATGAAAGACACAATTTATGGCAAGCAGATAAAACAGATACTACAGAAAGATAATTGCTTTAGCATATGTCATTAGTAGAAGTTAAATGCCGCAGATTTTGATAAAAAGGACCGAAGATATTATGAATAAAAACAGAGAACTAGATGTTATCTGCCTTGGACGAGCTGCGGTAGACCTTTATGGTCAGCAAATTGGCAGCCGACTAGAAGATATGAGTAGTTTTGCCAAATATCTTGGTGGCTCTTCGGGTAATATCGCCTATGGTACCGCAAGACTGGGCCTTAAATCAGCTATGCTTACTCGTGTTGGTAATGAGCACATGGGTAGTTTTGTCCGTGAAGAACTCAACCGCGCTGGCGTTGATGTTAGTCATGTGATCACCGACAAAGAGCGATTGACGGGTTTAGTTATTCTCGGAATAAAGGATAGAGAAACATTTCCACTTATTTTCTATCGTAATGATTGTGCTGATATGGCAATAGATGAAAACGACTTTAATGCTGAATTTATTGCCTCAAGTCGTTCATTAATGATCACAGGTACACATTTGTCTACTGCACAAACTTATAATACCAGTAAAAAAGCGATTGAATATGCTAAGGCTAGCAGTACCAAAATGATCCTCGATATCGATTATCGTCCGGTACTGTGGGGCTTAACCGGTTTAGGTGAAGGTGAAAACCGTTTTGTTTCCTCAGAAAGTGTTACCAACCATTTGCAAAGTGTTTTACCTGATTTTGATCTTATTGTTGGCACGGAAGAAGAGGTTCATATTGCCGGTGGCAGTACTGATACTATCACCGCATTAACTAATATTCGACAGCTAACCAATGCCACTATAGTGTTAAAACTTGGTCCATTAGGCTGTACTGTACTTGATGGAAAAATACCAAATTCTGAGCAAGACTTCACCGTATACCACGGTGTAAAAGTTGACGTATTAAATGTTTTGGGTGCGGGCGATGCTTTTATCAGCGGTTTTTTACGTGGTTGGCTACGTGATGAAAGTTATCAACGCTGTTGTGATTATGCCAATGCTTGCGGAGCCCTCGTTGTTTCACGCCACGGTTGCGCCCCAGCAATCCCTAGTTCAGAAGAATTGGATGATTACCTCAGTCGCGCCAATTTAGTATCTCGCCCAGACCAAGATCGAAAGCTAAACCACTTACACCGAGTTACCACAAGGTTTTCGCAACCATGGGATGAATTGTGTGTACTAGCCTTTGATCACCGTAAACAATTTTATGATATGGCTAAAGAAGTTGGCGCCGACCCGCTGCGTATTACTGAATTAAAACAGCTATTAGTCAAAGCGGCAGAAAGGGGCTGTAAACTTGCAAGTCTCGAAGGCCGAGTTGGAGTCTTAATTGACGATACTTATGGTCAAGATGCCCTTAATGATGTGACAGGCAAGGGCTGGTGGGTGGGAAGACCGGTAGAATTACCATCGTCTCGGCCATTAGAGCTCGAAGGTGGTCGTAATATCAGTGCTCGTTTAAAGAGTTGGCCACAAGAACATATTGTAAAATGTTTGGTTTTTCTTCATCCCAATGATCAACATGAATTAAGGTTAATACAAGAGCGACAAATTGCAGAACTTTATCAAGCTTGTTTAGATAGTGGTCATGAATTTCTACTAGAGGTTATTCCACCGGCTCATAGCAGTATTGATGACAATACGATTATCAATACTATGAATCGTTTCTATAATCTCAATATCTATCCTGATTGGTGGAAAATACCATCGCCAAGTCGAAATACTTGGCAACAAATAACAACATTATTAGCAGAGAGAGCTCCTCATTGTCGCGGCGTGGTATTACTTGGTTTAGGTGCCTCTAGTGAAGAGTTACGCCAAGGCTTTAACAACAGCGCCGGATTTTCTATCTGTAAAGGATTTGCCGTCGGTCGCACGATTTTTGGTAACCCATCAAAACAATGGTTGGCTGGTGAACTAAATAATGACGAATTTATCCAAGCAGTTACTGATAACTACATGCGTTTGATTGAATACTGGCGTGCACGCTCAGCTTAAGGAAATAGAGATGAAGACAATAAAATTAACCATGGCGCAAGCGGTTGTTCGTTATCTTTCGGCTCAAAAAGTAATCGTAGATAACAAGGTATTCCCCTTGTTTGAAGGTGTTTTTGCCATTTTTGGTCACGGTAATGTTGCTGGTTTAGGTGAAGCCTTATATCAGGCCAAAGACACCCTACCGACATATAGAGCCCATAATGAACAAGGCATGGCGCATGCGGCTATCGCTTTTGCCAAAGCAAATAATCGCCAACGCATGATGGCGTGCACCAGTTCTATCGGCCCGGGCGCGGCCAATATGGTAACGGCCGCGGCTTTAGCGCATGTTAACCGCTTACCTGTGTTGTTATTGCCGGGTGATAACTTTGCCAATCGCACCCCAGATCCGGTATTGCAACAAGTAGAAGATTTTTCCGAGCCAACAATAAGTACCAATGATTGTTTACGTCCTGTGAGTCGCTATTTTGATCGAATCACTCGACCAGAGCAGATAATTACCAGTTTACCAGTAGCCATTGCAACACTTACTGATCCCGAAAATTGTGGTCCGGCAACATTGGCACTTTGTCAGGATGTTCAAGCCGAAGCTTATGATTATCCGGAGAGCTTCTTTGTTGAGAAAATCCACAAACTATTACGTCGACCGGTCGACAGTAGCCAACTAGAGCAAGTCGTTACTTTATTAAAAAAGGCCCAAAAGCCATTAATAGTTGCGGGTGGTGGCGTACATTACTCACTTGCCGTTGATGAATTAAGACGTTTTAGTGAAACTCATGGCATTCCGGTTGCTGAAACTCAGGCAGGTAAAGGGGCTTTACCTTGGGACCATGAAAATTATATTGGCAGTATCGGCGTAACAGGTTCAAACGCGGCTAATCAGTTAGCACAGGAAGCCGACGTTATCATCGCCATCGGTACCCGCTTGCAAGATTTCACTACAGCTTCACGTACTTTACTTAGCCATGCACCAGTTATTCAGCTTAATGTCGCTCGTTTTGACGCGCAAAAGCACAATGCACTACCCTTGATCGGCGATGCTAAATTGGCTTTACAAGCTCTAAGTGCAGCATTACCAGAATGGCGAACACTTCAGGAATGGCAACAATGTGGCTTTGCCGCTATTGCCAAGTGGAATCAATATTATGAGCAAGTAACCCAATATACTGAGCAACCGCAAACCCAAACAGGTTTACCCAGCGACGCGCAGATCCTTGGCGCAGTAAAGCGTTCAAGTGATAAACAGGATGTTGTGGTTTGTGCAGCCGGTGGTCTGCCCGGCGAGCTACACAAATTATGGCGCACTGATAATGACAAAGGTTATCACGTTGAATATGGATACTCTTGTATGGGTTATGAAATTGCCGGTGGTTTAGGGGTCAAAATGGCCTGCCCGGAAAAAGAGGTTTATGTAGTGGTTGGTGACGGCTCTTACATGATGATGAATTCAGAAATTGCTACCTCAGTGATGCTCGGTCATAAATTGGTGATCTTAGTGCTGGATAACCGCGGTTATGCTTGTATCAATAGATTACAAGGTGCAACTGGAGGCGCTGCCTTTAACAATCTTCTTGATGATTGCCTGACCATTGAAGCTGGAGCACCCAAACTTGATTTTGCCGCACATGCCAAAGCCATGGGCGCAGAATCTGAAAAAGTCGATGATTTAGCCGAGCTTGAAGACGCATTACAACGCGGCAAAGCAGCAACAAAAACCTATGTGATCACCATAGATACTGACCCATTTGAGACCTCCGACGGAGGATGTTGGTGGGATGTCGCGGTGCCAGAAGTATCGGCAAGAGCACAAGTGAAACAACGCCGTGTTGATTATGTTGAAAACAAGAAAAAACAACCTTATTAGGGTAGAGGAAATATAATGAGTGTAAGAATTGGTATTAATCCACTAACCTGGACCAATGATGATATGCCAGAACTTGGCGCTAATACGCCGTTGGAAACTTGTTTAAGTGAAGGTAAAGAAGCGGGTTATAGTGGCTTTGAACTTGGCAATAAATTTCCTCGTACCGCAGACGTGCTTGGCCCTATTCTCGACCAACATAACCTAAACTTGGTTTCAGGCTGGTTTAGTGGACAATTATTAACACGTAGTGTCGATGAAGAAATCGTCGCCATTAAAAGTCACCTGCAACTACTAAAAGATTTAGGTGCAACTGTGATGGTTTATTGTGAAGTAACGGATTGTATTCATGGTGACCGTGAAACTCCTCTTTCTCAACGTCCGATGCTAACTGCATCGCAATGGACTGAATTTGGTGAAAAACTGACTCAGCTTGCCCAGTACTGTCTTACGCAGGGGGTTCGAATAGTTTATCACCATCATATGGGGACTGTGGTACAAACTGAACAAGAAATTGATACTCTAATGGCAAATACTGGCGACGCCGTAGGTTTGTTATTAGATACGGGACATTTGACCTATGCTGGTGGCAACGTACTTGAAGTGCAAGCTCGCCACGCACAACGTATCTATCATGTGCACTGTAAAGATGTTCGTGAAAACGTCTTACAAGACTGTCAAAATCGTAATTTAAGTTTTTTAGATTCCGTACTTAATGGTGTTTTCACCGTACCAGGTGATGGTTGTATCGATTACGCCAGTTTATTTCGTGGTTTAAAATCAACAAATTATCAAGGTTGGTTGGTCGTTGAAGCTGAGCAAGACCCCAGTATTGCGCCACCATTTATCTACGCCAAACTTGGCGCCGATAATCTACACAGACTATGTACTGAAGCGGGTATCGAAGTTTTACTTTAACTCTAACTCTTTAACTAAGGTGTTGTACATACTTCAATTTGCACAGCACTTGCAATCACATTAATCCTATTTTTTAAATAGGGTGTTTATGACAAAATTTATTTATCCGAGGCAATGAAATGCAACTTTTAAGCAATTATATCAACGGCGTCGCCAGTGAAAACCACAGTGAACGTATTATCCCAGTCTACAATCCTGCAACCGGTAAAGTCATAAGGAATGTCGCCTTATCAAGTGCCGACGATACACGTGAAGCGATCACGGTTGCTCAGAATGCATTTAACGCTTGGAAAGGTGTCACACCATTAAACCGTGCTCGCATCATGTTCAAATTTATGGCCTTACTTGAACAACACAAAAGTGAATTAGCCAAAATGATAACCCATGAACATGGTAAGGTTTTTTCAGATGCCATGGGTGAAGTTACACGTGGCATGGAGGTTGTTGAATTTGCTTGCGGAATTCCTCATTTACTTAAGGGGGAGCATTCTTTAAATGTTGGTCGAGGTGTTGATTCTTTTTCATTGATGCAGCCAGTGGGTGTATGTGTTGGTATCAGCCCATTTAATTTCCCAGCTATGGTGCCAATGTGGATGTTCCCAATTGCACTTGCCTGTGGCAATACTTTTGTGATGAAACCATCAGAGAAAGATCCTTCGGTACCACTACGTATTGCAGAGCTTTTAACAGAGGCGGGTTTACCTGATGGTGTTTTTAACGTCGTCAATGGTGATAAAGAAGCTGTCGATGTTTTATTAACAGACGAACGTGTACAAGCGGTAAGCTTTGTTGGTTCAACCCCTGTTGCCGAATATATCTACGCAACAGCCAGTGCCCATGGTAAGCGAGTACAGGCATTAGGTGGAGCAAAGAATCACATGTTAGTGATGCCTGATGCCGATCCTGATCAAGTGGTTGGTTCTCTAATGGGTGCTGCCTACGGCTCGGCGGGTGAACGTTGTATGGCTATTTCTGTCGCCGTGTGTGTTGGTGAACAAGCAGCTGATACGTTAATTACTCGCCTTCGCAAAGAAATCGATACTATGCGTATCGGACCCGGTATCGATCAGGAAGAAGAAGCACATATGGGGCCATTGATCAGTGCTGAACATGCAGCCAAAGTGCGTGAATATGTAAGTTCTGGTGTAAAAGACGGTGCTAAGCTAATCGTTGACGGACGAGAATTTGTTTGTCCGGGTAATGAACAAGGCTACTTTGTTGGTCCAACATTATTTGATAACGTAAAACCCGGTATGCGTATTTATGATGAAGAAATATTTGGCCCAGTATTAGCTATTGTTCGAGTAGAAACATATGAGGAAGCGGTTGCCATGATCAACAGTCATGAATATGGCAACGGTACGGCAATTTTCACTCGTGATGGTGACAGTGCCAGACAGTTTTGTGAAGAAATTCAAGTCGGCATGGTTGGTGTTAATGTACCCATCCCTGTTCCTATGGCCTTTCATAGTTTTGGTGGTTGGAAGCGCTCGTTATTTGGTCCTTTACATATGCATGGCCCTGATGGTGTTCGTTTTTACACTAAAATGAAAGCTGTTACTGCCCGTTGGCCTAAAGGACAACGTATCGGCAGCGACTTCTCTATGCCAACGATGTCATAACAACAAACACACCATAAAGAATAAAAGGCACTGATAGCAGTGCCTTTTAACAATAGAATTTATAAAAAGTCATAGAAAATAAATTAGCAACAAATTAACAAATATCAGCAATCTGATATTAGTACCAATTTCACTCCCTCATCTATTTAGTTTTAGCTACTAACACTCCAGCTCTATGATAAATTCAATATACTTATATATTAGTTAAATAGTAAAAATACATATATGGACTTCATTATATATGCAGAATTTTCACTGATACTCCAAATAGCAAAATTTCAGGTTATTCATTGTTATCAACGTAAAGGTAAATTTACTTAAACTGCCATGAAGCCTTGGCAGCATATTCTCAGTATGTTTTAAATAACGAAACTAATCAGAATTCTATTTTTGAGCTGGGCTTTGTGCAAATAAAATAATCTAAGACGAATCAACAATATAATAATTATTTCACTCACTTTAACGACAAACTATTCAGTAGTTTCGTTGCTGAAATCTATTGTCTGTTTGATTTTTAATCCTATATTATCCTCAATTTTAGATATTAATAGGAGAGAATTGATGTTTAAAAGTAGAAGAAGTATTGTCATAATGCTAGAAATGGAATATAAATTACAAAATGATAAAGCGTAGAAAATATGCTCAAAAATAATAAAAATCGAGTTAAAACAATAAATTAAAAATTATATGTTAATAGTTCTTTTAAATGGAAGCGTTTCCTCGGGAATAAAAATGTCACTCTGCACTTGTTTGGAATAAAAATTCTGTTATTATCATGTATGAAATATATGATTTATGTAGAAATAAAGCACCAGTAGAGACTATTGAAAAAGAAAGTACAAAACATATAACAAGGTGATAACAGTATGAATTCGTTTAAAGAAAAAAAAATGCTCTGTAACAATAAAAGAAGCATTATAAGTAACGCAATCAGCAATATCCTTTTAGGAACAGCCCTATCTGTTTCGACATTTAGTGTTCTAGCTTATGAAGAAGCCTCAGAAGATAGCATTGAAGTTATAGAAGTTTCGGGAAAATATAGTAAAAGTTTAGAAAAAGCCATTGATATAAAACGATCAAATGTAGGTTTTTCCGATTCAATTGTCGCTACTGATATAGCCGATTTTCCAGAACAAAATCTAGCAGAAGCTTTACAACGTATGCCCGGCGTGACTATAGAACGTGAAAAAGGTTTAGGTACCAAAGTAAACGTGCGCAGCTTACCCTCTGAGTTTACCCATGTTTCTATCAATGGTGTCGCTACTGCTTCTGGTAGCGGTGGTCGAGATGTTGAATTTGATATTTTTGCTTCAGAGATTATTCAAAGTGTCAGTGTACAAAAATCACCAACAGCTGCCGATGAAGAAGGCGGGATTGCAGGAAGTGTATTAATTACTACTGCTCGCCCTTTTGATTACGCAGGAGATAAATTTATTGTCTCGGCAGAAGGCGCACATAACTCGATTTCTGAAGAAATAGACCCTAAATTTTCAGTACTTGCCAGTAAGCAATTTGGTGATTGGGGAGCCTTATTTTCATTTGCAAGCTCTAACCGTATTAACCGTACTGACTCTAATTCAGGTGTAGATTTTAGACCATTATCTCGTTGGTTAGAAAAGAAAGGTTCTGACTCTAAACAAGCGCAATCAGATCAAGCTGCAGAAGTACTTTTTAGAGATACAGGTATCACTATTGGTGACCGTTTCGATAGAAACGAAACTGAACGCGTAGTTTTTCTTAATAAAGTAGGTGAACGTGTTTATGTCAATGATCAGGAAAAATGGGGCGGAACGGCTTCATTTCAATACAAGCCAAGCGATACTTTTAGTCTGACATTTGATGCCATGCTAGGTGGTTATGACCAAGTAGAAGACGAATATGATGCCGCTGCCTATTCGGCGTCAAGTAACAGTACTTTAGATACTATCCATTCTTTTGATAATTCAACTTTAGCTGCAGACGGAATTACCGTTTTAAGTGATGTTACCTACACTTCAACACAGCACGAGTTACTAAGTAAAGAGCGCATTACTGAAACTGACTACAGCCAATTTAGTATCGATATGGATTGGGAAATTAATGGTTGGGAGATTAATGGTTTGTTGGGATATTCTGGCGCTGACAGATTAGCTGACCATACTAACTTAAAATATACTAACTATGCAGAGTCTCGTTCACGTTTTACATCCAATGGCGGAGAAAATATTGTTAGTAGCGAAGGCGGTTTTGATATGTTCGCTCTCGATACTATTGATCAATACGACTTTATTTTTTATGAAGTAGAATTGGAAGAAACGTCAGACGATAAATATGCCGCTCAGCTAGATTTTCAAAAGAGATTGGACTTAGAGTTACTGCCTGCATTGTCAAGTGTGAAATTTGGTGTGCGTTACACTGATAAAAAGAAAACTCGTAATCTTGGTAAGGTACAGGTTAAAGGTCCTGGTGAAGGTGATAGCTCTTGGGCTAGTGGTGATAACACTCGTACAATTAGCCAAAATGAAGTTAAGCAAATTTCAGATCTAGTTCCTGGCGGTTCATATGAGCCGAAAGATCTAGATTGGTATATGGTATCTAATAACTATGCCAGAGAAGAGTTTAGATACGATGGCTTTAATGTGCCTTACAAACCCGATGAGTTTTACCAAGTAGAAGAAGATACTTTAGCCTTTTATGCCATGAGTAACTTTGATTTTGAAATTGGAACAATGCCTGTTTTCATAAATGCGGGTGTCCGTGCAATCCAAACAGATATTTTATCTTACGGTTTTCACGAAGTGCAAAATTCAGATGGTTCTACTGGCTTTACAAGCGAACCCGTCTCTAAAAAAGGTAGTTATAGTGATGTTTTGCCAAGCTTTAACATGACTGTTGAAATAACCGACGACATAGTCTTTCGTGCGGCAGCCTCTGAAACGTTAATGCGTCCATCACTAAGTGATATCGCTTTTAGACGTGACGTTGATTTTCCTTCGTTCAAATATACTGATGGTAATCCAGATTTAGAGCCAACGTATGCTGAACAATGGGAAGTAGGTCTTGAGTGGTATTTAGAAGAAGGAGGCCTTTTAGCGGCGTCTTTCTTCAGTAAAGATATTGAAGGAGTGGTAGAAGAAAGAAGAGTGGGTGAAGAACTAGATGTCACTAAACTTAATGACGACGGTAGCGTAGACGGTGTTTATGATTTTGATATCTACTCCTTGGTAAATGCCCCAGGCTCTTATACGGTAGAAGGTATCGAATTGATCGTTCAAATACCGTTAGAAATGCTGCATCAGTCTTTAGAAGGCTTTGGTATAAATACCAACTTCACCTTCTTAGATAGCTCATTAACAGGCTCTTCAGATCTGGATATTGCTACACAACCAGTAGGTTTGGCCGACGAAACCTATAATGCAACGCTTTATTATGAAAAAGATTCGTTTGATGCACGTATTTCCTATAATTATAAGAGCGAGTATGTTGAAGATATTGAACGCAATAACTACCCTGTTTACCGCGATGCATATGGTCAATATGATCTCTCAATAGGATATCAGCTTACCGATGATATCAAGGTGAGTTTAAAAGGTATCAATATAACCGATGAAGAAACCACTGGTTATACGATGAATAAGGCGTTCCCAAATCGATATGAATTTTCTGGTCGTCGTTTGAGTTTAGGTGTTCGCGCCAGCTTCTAATAACTCTTTAAGGTTATTAGTATATTGAAATGACGTGGCTGAGTGTATAGCCACGTCATTTCAATTTGTTACTTTGATCAATTGAGTCTAGATAAAGCATCATTTTTCATCAAAATCCTTAAAAACACGATCAAGAATTTTTGAGTCTTTCTCGTGATGTGCTTTCAATAAACTTCAACCTCTAATGATTTATTACAATGCGCATATACATGAGATTATTCAATATTAGGATTTTTAGTCTAGTACTCATTCTACTGAGTCTATCCATGTTTTCGTAAAACGCCTTTTCTATTACAGAACAACCGACAAATATTATTTTTATGATCGGCGATGATATGAGGTGCTTATACTACCGCTCATTGCTATTTTCAAATAAACAGAAAAATGGCACCACTGCTGCAATAATACTCGAATAACTCTTTGTTGGTATGTCACATAATTCACCGGACGATAATACGATAGTTACCGACTCTGCTGCTGTAGCAACGGTACTCATTCCATTGATAATAAATATTGCGGTAAATAGTACTCTAAGGTGGAGATAGGACGAAAGAGCCACAGATAAATCAGCTATTCTTAAAGATAGTATTGAATTTATATCAGATTAAAATAGGTCTTGTTGATATTGTAAAACTTGAATTAACAATATAATCATTCGTTGTTAGTTAGTTTTCTAAATAACAACGAATGTGTTTTTACAAGTGTAAATTTTAATTACAGCCATTATTTGATACTAGGCTTATTCTTGTGGATAGATTGTTGCAAAACTATTTTTTGCATCAATTCTTCTTGCTTATCGTTTTGAAGATTTTTTGCACTTTTTCTGACCTATGCGACTACCTGTAGAGGGTTTTCCTCTAGTGCACTGAGAGCTAGATTCTTTTTTAGCAACTTCTTCTACATTTGTAGTCTCTGCAGAATTCTTACTGGCAGTAGTGCTTGAGCAACTTACGAATACCATAACCAGTGTGCTTAATAATATTTTTTTCATTTTATCTCCTTGTGTTGGACTTGAGTCCATTCAATTATTTTTGGTTTTGCTTTGTTATATTACTTGTAATCATAAACAAAAACAATGGCTTGCCGATATCAAAAAGGCGACAGTTAATTGTAAAATACCGACAAAAGAGACTTTTTTGACTAAATAATCCCAACTCGGGATAAGAAAGAACTAAATTTAAACTAAATGCCGGTTCCACGCTCTTGTCTATCAACCTCAAGGCATAAAAGTATATTTTCTAATTATATTTTTTTCTCTATTAAATCACTATTTAAAAAATAACAACGGATAACAGAGATATTGGTAATATCAACAATAATGGATTTAGTGTTTTTTGCTTGATAGTTTTGTAAATACCACACCCAAACCCAAATGAAATCAGTATTGATAGTGTGGGTAATTCAATGAACCAAAAACCAATATGGCGTAGCCATGGCCTGTATGCTTCACTTAATCAACAAAGGATGTTTTAGAGTGCATTATTATTTGTTCTGTCTTGTCAAAAGAGAAGCAATAATGAAGCAATTAAATTGTGCTGTCGTTAACCCAAGTTAAAATTGTCTTATTGAATATTAATATTTGAGTTTTACTCAAATCTAATAAAGTATTTGGACAACAAATTTAAGATCAGATAATAATTTTAAACAAAGAACCTGCAACTCAATGAATTGCTTCTATACTCAAATATATTCTGCTAAAGAACAGTCACCTCTTATTTCAATTGGTAGTACTTATCAAGATAAAGGAACATCATGAGTATATTATCTAGTTCAACCGCATTACGTCCCGATTTAGATTGGAGTCAACTCAAAGAAACCGTTTTAATGTTAAATCTTGCGGTTGCACAAATTGACCAGTCGATGAATGAGGGGAACTCTTCAGTGGAGGCTCTATCTTCTTCATTTACGGCATTGGCGACAAATCTCAGTGATATTCAATCATCAGTATTACAACTGAAGGATGAAGAGAAAAATGCTGATAAACTTAAACTAATTATTGAAGGCTCTACGACTACTGCTTTAGATAAAGTACATTCTGCGATTATCGCTTTTCAATTTTATGATAAATTCACACAGCGACTTGACCATGTTAGTTTGAGCTTAACCGCCTTAACAACATTAATTGCTGATCCTGAATCGTTATACTCTCCGGTTGCATGGCGAACTTTGCAGGAGTCAATTCGCAGTAAATACACTATGGAAGAAGAGCGTAATATGTTTGATAAAGTTATTGCTGGTGTATCTATTGAAGAAGCGTTAGCGGGTTTTAAGCAAGAACTTTTGGCTAAAGGTGACTGTGAAGAAGATGAAATAGAGTTGTTTTAAACCCAAAGTTTTAGAGTTTTGGGTATCTTTAGTTAATGTAGAAATACCAAATTCATTTCTTTTGAGCAGAATTCTGTGTGGATTGGAAAGTCTTTCTAATGTTGTGCTGACATCATAGTAAACTCATAAATATGGTAATGGTCTTATTTGTTGATCGAGGCAATAACCACACCTGCTGTTGTTAACAAGGCTAGGCATCAGACAGTTCGCTGAAATTCGATAAAAGAAAGAGCGCAGAACTATTGCTGACACAACAACGAAGAAATTGCGGTAAATAATCAGATTCAGTTATATATTCATCAATGCCTGGAGCGTGGTCACAGAGTTTTTCAATCATATGTTCAGGTACGGCTAATCGAGTTGCTAAGAGCATGCGATAGCCATAACGTTGTTTATAAATATCACTGAGGAAAAAAATATCGTAATTAATGCCTGACTTTTCTACACGCTCAGGAGTCAAAATATATTCTGCTAGTGCAATAGCGACAAAAGTAAAGCGGGACTTTTTGTCTAAAATTTCATTGAGTTTTAATAGTGGTTTTTCTGCCATATTATTACAGGATATTTCACATAAATTTTTCATGTCTTTTTCTTTAACTAATGCGATGGTTACCTTTAGTTCTTTGGCTAAAGATTTAATATCAAGAAAATCACCATTAGAGGAGTCTTTGATTAGCTTTTGTAATAAGAATGGTTTCATGGTTATTTCTATATCTCAAATCAATGTGTTTTTAGGAAAATAGTTTTACTCAAGTATAGTTTACAACGGATTATCCTCAAATCAGGTAAAAATATTTATGTCGTTTATAAATCTGTAACCTTGTAGGCAAAATTAATGTTTATCCTGTTTATTAGTAAATGCTAATATAACACCAAGAGATAAACATGAGACTAAATATAATGTTAAAAACTATTCCAGACATCGTAAATCAAATACGCCAAACGGTAAATACTATTACGTCAACAAATGCCTTTAAACAAAGTATTGTTAAAAATGCTGTGATCATTGATGTACGTGAGCCTGTTGAATTTAATCAAAAATCAGCCAAAGACACAATAAATATTCCTCGTGGAATATTGGAAATGAAAGTACTTGAATTATATCCGGATGAGAATCAAACCATATATTTACATTGTGCAACAGGAGCCAGAGCGATACTTTCCGCAGAGCAGTTGCAGCGGGTTGGTTATGATAATGTATGGGCAATAACCTGTAAGCTTGATGACATTTGTGCGCTTGAATAATAATCAAAAATAATTATTGACCTTAGTGTTAGCTCTAAGCTTTATAATGACTTTATTGGTTTAATAAATTAACGAGAATGATGATGTACAAAATAGGTGAACTGGCGGGAAAGCTTGCTGTCTCTACCGATACATTACGCTATTACGAGAAGCACGATTTGATCACGCCAGCAACAAGAAGCGAGGCAGGCTATCGTTTATATAATGACGATGCGTTACGGGGTATGCATTTTATTATTCGTGCAAAAAGTGTTGGTTTTAGTTTAAATGAGATCAAAGAGCTATTATCAATTAAGGTTGATAAACAGCACCATAGTTGTAGCGATGTAAAAACATTTACGGAAGATAAACTGCGTCAGGTAGAGACTAAAATTGCAGAATTATCACGCTTTAAAGACTCATTAGGCTTACTTGTTGATGCTTGTTGTGGTGGTGAAGAAAAAGCTACTAACTGTTCTATTTTATCTGCTTTGGAGAATGTTGATGCTGTTACTCGGTAATTTTTGGCAATTGTTCCTACTTTCAGCTCCTTGGTTATTATTGGGCCTGTTTATCGCTGGGTTGATTAATGTTTATTTACCTAAAGACTTTTTGAACAAACATTTAGGTGCAGAAGGCTTTATGACTACCATTAAAGCGGCTCTTATTGGTGCGCCAATGCCACTTTGTTCTTGTGGTGTTATACCTGCAGCTCTAGGTTTACGAAGGGCTGGAGCGTCAAAAAGTGCAACCACCGCTTTCTTAGTTTCTACCCCTGAAACGGGTGTAGACTCAATTTCCGTTTCTTATGTACTGCTGGGCCCATTTATGGCCGTTATCCGACCGATTGCCGCTATTTCTAGTGCTATCGTTGCCGGTGTATTAGTAGGGCGAGAAGATAAAATTGAACAAAAAGCTGAACAAAAAATAGTAAAAAAAACTGTTTCTAGTTCATGTTGCTCGTCAAAAAATGAAGCGGTTGTTGAAGACTCATCTTGCTGCAGTAGTGAAAAACAAAGTGAAAAAATTGAAAGTAGTTGTTGTGCAAGTAAAGATGAAAAAGCTATCGCTTCAGGACATTGGCAAAAATTTAGCCAAGCGATAACGTTTAGTTGTACTAAATTATTAGAAGATACAGTGAAGTGGTTACTGATAGGGTTATTTTTTGCGGCGTTAATTCAAACTTATGTTCCGGCTGACTTTTTCACGCAATGGGGAAATGGTATTTTAGCTATGGTGGTGGTGATTTTGGTCAGCATACCCATGTACATTTGTGCAACTGCCTCTACACCAATTGCCGCCGGGTTATTATTGTCGGGTGTTTCACCTGGGGCGGTATTAGTTTTCATGTTAGCGGGTCCAGCGACCAATATAGCGACATTAGGCGTTGTTGCTAATGAACTAGGAAAACGAGCGGTAATATCATATTTAACAGGGGTTATAGGTGTCGCTATTTTATTTGGCTTATTAACTGACTACCTAGTTCAACATTTTAATATTGAAGTCGCCCCTATGTTAGGTGAGCATCATGAGGTATTACCCCATTGGTTTTCCCAGATGATGGCTTTTTTACTCATTGCTTTAATATTTCGACTTGTCGTTAGACACGTTCAGAAAACACAGTCAAAAAGCGCTTTGCAAAAAGCCTAATCATGTCATTATTGTGGTGGTAAATCCCAAGTCTCTAACATGCCACCAGTAGTTAAACTCATGGCTTGATGCTGACTGTTTAAACTGGTGGCTAATACTGAGGCGCGGGTACTTTCTTGGTAAGCTAGCCACTGCCCAATCAGTGCACCGTCTGATACTCGCCACAATTGTAATTTTTGTTTGGGAGAACCAGAAAGCAAGACTTTATTATCGGAAGAAAAAGTTGAATGATTGAATTCAAAAAATCGTAAGTGAGTATCTAATTCAGCAATGGTTTCACCAATGTTTAGATCCCATATTTTATGATCTTTGATTGAATCAATCGTCACTCCGACCTTACCATCATCACTAATTTGTACATGGTTGACTCGCGACTTGTGTTTTAACGAATGTATATTTTTACCTGTTTTGGTATGCCATAACATTGCCATTTTATCACTAGAACCTGTAAGCGCGGTTAAGCCATCACTTGATAACGCCACGGAATTAATGTCGAGACGATGTTTTTTAAAGGTAAACACTTCGTTTGAAAACGGTCGAATAATACCTGCTTTACCATTGCGTAAACCAAGTAAAATAACATCGGCATTTTTTGATAAAGCAATATCATTAATAATGTTCTCACCTAGTCGCCATTCGCCTACTTTTTTACCGTTATCCAAATGATACAAACGTACAACGACTTGGTTTGAGGTTAGATAATAAGCGTTATTTTTAGATATCTTTACAATTTCAATATAATCTTTCGCTTCACCCACTAAACAACCATGTTGTAATTGACTGGTTAGGTTATTCCAAACACAAACTTTTTTGGGATCAGTAATTAATGAATATTGGCCATCACTTGATATATCTGCAGCGGCAACCAATTCATTACTTTGTCTAAATTGTGTTAACGCATTTGACGAAAAGGTATTTGACTGTCCACAGCCAATTAACAAAATACTTAGGGTGAACAGCGACAAAAACTTCATTTATTTTCTCAGTATGAATAAAGGTGTAATGATGGACACTATGGTTATTATCTTTTTACAACAGGGAATATGATGTCAATTTTTCCTGCATTTTTAAATTCGAAGGTCATTGTGATTTCTTGATGCTCTGCAAGTGCCTTTTCAAGACCCATCAGCATTATATGATAACCACCAGGGGCAAGATCAATTTTGCCATTGGCGGGAATTTGCAAATTATCAGCAGACAACATTTTCATCATACCATCAACGTTTTTTGTTTGATGAACGGATAATGAATTAACAGCAGAACTGGTGACCTTTAATAGTGTATCTGCAGTATTAGCAACGTTGTTAATCGTTACATACGCTGCGGTATGCATTACCGTTGGCGGTAATAACCGGATCCAAGGCGAATCAAATGAAATGTTTGTAGCTGTATCACTACTGGCTTGTAGAGAGTGACTCAGTATAAGCAATGATAAGGTTAATAATATCCTATTTAACACCATGAACTTTTCTCTAATTTTTATTTTGTTTAGCCGTACAGTACTGTAGCAAATGATTATTAGCAAAATAAAAATTGGAGGTATTTCAAATGCTAAAGATACTGTATTTCATCAAGCTGTTGGTTTTATCAATATTAGATGAGCTTACTTGGTAGTGTCAAACAGCATTTTATATTCGACACTACCAAAATAAGTTACAACCCTAGTCTCTAAATAAAAGCAAAATTTTAGATATAATAAGTAGAATTTAATTTTTACTTAAAGGTTGAGCTTAGTTTTTCTATCTCTTTAGCATTAGTATTTACTTGCATGCCGCAGTCGTTTACTTGCTTTGACAACATAGTATTATTTTTTGATATTTCGTCAATGGTATGAACACTGCTTGTTATCTGATTAGCAACGACACTTTGCTCCTCTGTAGCTGTTGCTGTTTGGGCGGTCATATCACTCACATCGGTTACATTTTTTAAAATATTAAACATAGCGTTCTTAATATTAGCGCTATCAGTAGAACATTGTTCAGCGGTACCTTTGCTTGTAGTCATGACTTTACTCCACGCTTTTAAGGCGTTTTGCAGTTCCACTACAGATGTTTGTATATGCACAGTTGCTTCTTGTGTTCTGCCTGCCAAAGTTCGAACTTCATCAGCGACAACGGCAAAACCACGACCTTGTTCTCCAGCTCTTGCTGCTTCAATTGCTGCATTTAAAGCAAGTAAGTTGGTTTGGTCGGCAATACCTTGAATTTCAGACATGATAGTTGATATTTTATCCACATCTGTAACCAATTGAAGGGCATTTGACGCGGCTTTATCGACATCACCAGCAAGAGAATCAATTTTCTCCTGGCTAACATCAATAATTTGAATATTTTCGTTGCATTCATTTTGAACTATAAGAACTTTTTCGTGGGTTTGGTTAGTATTAATACTAACTTCGTCAATTGTGGCACTCATCTCTGTAATGGCTGTTGATAATTGCTCTAGATGTATATTCTCGTCTTCAATGCCTTTAAGCATATCGTTGGATGATGTATTTAATTCATCTGCCACGACTACCAATCTTTTTCCTAAATCTTGGCTTCTGCCTAATATTGTCCGGATCCTCGCTTTGTATAGTTCAATAGGATAGGAAGTTATACCAATAAGGCCTTTGCCGGAAAAAATTAAGCGAGAAGGACTATCAAATAGCTCTTTTATTTTGGCACTATATTTGGGAAACAAAAATAATTCTTGTGAAAAAATAATCGCTAAAATGCTTAAGCAGATAATTAAATTAACTGAAGCAA
>Ga0105355_10001554_pt1 | contig 21129 bp, 16 predicted proteins | sample GOMGulsemesocosm_2_FD_83508 | JGI IMG/M metagenome (GOLD analysis project Ga0105355, IMG submission 83508) | Methane-oxidizing microbial communities from mesocosms in the Gulf of Mexico - GOM9C Gulf of Mexico | ecosystem: Environmental > Aquatic > Marine > Cold seeps | place: Gulf of Mexico...
AACAGAACAGAACAGAACAGAACAGAACAGAACAGAACAGAACAGAATAGAACAGAAAAGAGTAGTAGCTCTTACAGTAGAAAATAAAAAAACTGAAGTGCTCTTGAATAGAGAAAAGCAAGATAAAGCCGTTTTATGGACGCGTAATATAGAGTCGAAAAAGACATTGGATCTTATACTTCAGTCCAAGCAGGCTTATGAACTTCGTAATCCAGATGACGAACTGAAAGCCCAGGTAAATCAACTGAAGCCGTACCTTGAGCCGAGTGTTAAACAATGAAAATGTAAAGCCGTTGCGATAGTGGTCGGGCCATTAACGTAGTGCTCTTAGCTTGTATCAAACACCACTCAGAGTGGTAGTTCGCCGCCAGAAGAGATTTTCCAGCGACGGTGGTTTCCTTGGTTTAGTGCGCTTCGATTTTAAGAGGCGATTTATGACAGCATTGGACTGTTGCTAGTCTCAGAAATAGTCGGAACGAGGTACGTCTTTTTATCTTGCAGTGTGCTTCCTGTGGAATGGGGCCAGGAGTAACCAATTAATATAACGGCTACAATGTCGATGCAAGGGAAATCTCATGCCTGCAGATAAGCTTGAATATTGAAATAACAAACATTCGAGCTTTAAGTGACTTAGTGTTTGACAGGTGGGATCAGCTAATTGGGCTGTGTAGCATGGCTAGCTGGCAGCGGGAATCAAACGTTTCCACCGGCTGACAGTGGAGATTGTGGAATGCAATGCAAAAAATGTTGTGTGGCTGTATAAATATACAGTAATATTGGCGGTCTTGGTATTTGGGTATATTGATAGAGGAGGTTGTATTGGATAAGCACGAGTGGAGGAAAAAGGAAAAGAAGCTATATGTTCCGAAAAATAAACCAGAAATAATTGAAGTCCCTGATTTCAAGTTCATAACCTTGCGCGGTGAAGGAAGTCCCGCTGATGAAGCGTTTAGCGAAATTATTGGGGTGCTGTATTCCCTTGCATACCCCATAAAAATGCTAACAAAGAAAATGGATGTTAGGCCAAGTGGCTATTATGACTTTACGGTTTACCCTCTGGAGGGAATCTGGGATATCAACGAAAAAGCGAAAGAGCACTTTTCGGGGGTAATAGATAAGGAGGATTTGGTTTTCCAGTTAATGATACGTCAGCCAGAATTTATCGATGAAAGCCTTTATGGTCAAATCTTTGACATTGTAAAGAAAAAGAAACCCAGCCCCTTGCTAGATCAAGTCAATTTCGAGGTTATTCCGGAGGGGAAATGCATTCAGATGCTTCATCTTGGCAGGTTTGAAGATGAATCAATTAGTTTTGATGAGATGGAGGCTTTTGCAGAAAGTAAAGGGCTCGCTCGTCTTTCTAAAGTACATAGAGAAATTTACCTTTCTGATGCGAGGAAAGTCGCGCCAGAAAAACTAAAAACCGTACTGCGATTTAAAGTTAAGTAGGTGGCGGCGGGTGGCAGCAATTGGCGCTTTTTGGATTGGGCTCGCTGCAGTCGTCGCGGTGGCTAAGTGTGCGACTTTTTGACACGAAATCGATTTCATTGCCTGATGTATTAAGGAGTGTTTTGTTTTCGATGGAAATCTACAGCGGTGGCAAGTTTTCTGGGTTTCTGGGCAGGTTGTTGGTATTCAAGCTGTACTGTTATCGCAATGGCTGTTACGCCATTATGCTGCGATATTAGTGAATGTTAGTGACATAGCTATGCATAATATAGCTGAAGAAAGTGTTGGCGGTATTTCGCTGTGGGTAAATACCTGCATCTATGTCTGGCCCCGATTGCCGGCGGTTGCCATGTAGGTCTGGGTCGGGGAACAGTGCCAAGATATGATATTGGCAGGGCTATTAATTTTGAGAGAGCTATCTTGTACAATGGCTTGCATTCGCCTATGATGGATTTTGGCGTTGTTCGCGCCGCCCCCCTTCAAAGGGAAAGTACCAAAGTGCAGAACGTAATACCGATAGTTTCAACTTAACCGCTGATGCCGGTCTAACAGAAGAAGGGAATGTTGTTGACCACTATTAGAGGTTATCAATGAAATTGTCCGCGCCTATCTACAGGCTGAAAAGCCAAGCCAAAAATCTAAAAAAACAACGAAATATTTCATTATCGCTAGCGCTGGACGAAGTGGCGACGCAGCAAGGCTTTGCCTCCTGGTCGCGTCTAATGTCGAGGCGCGAGTTGCTGCTGCCGCTTCGATTCAGCGAGGTAGCGGGCTATTTCAATCGCGGTGACCTGGTGCTGGTGGCCGCCAGGCCCGGAGTGGGTAAATCGATTTTTGCCGCGGGTTTAATCGCTCAGTCAATAGCAGCGAAAGGGCCGGTAAATTATGTCTTTACTCTGGTCGAGGGGGCAGACCAATGGCGCAGCAGGTTGGGCGCCTATGTCCAGTCAGCAGAAGCGCTGCGACACTGCGATATTGACTGCTCGAATACTATTAGCGCCGACTATATAATTGCGATCCTCAGTGACAGGCTGTGCCCCGGAGCGGTTATAGTGGTCGACTATTTGCAGATGCTGGATGAAAAACGCATTAATGCCCCGCTGCAACAACAAGTGCTCGCTTTGCAAAAATTTGCCAGAAGCACCGGCTGTACGATAGTTTTTTTGTGTCAGATCGACCGCGCTATAACTGATCGTGTTGAGCAGCACCCCACAGTGGCGGATATTCGCCTGCCCAATCCGCTAGAGCTGGGGCTTTTCAATAAAATTATTTTGCTGTCAGCGGATCTAGAGGCGGTCAGAGTACGCATAGCTGCACCTGTTGATCACACATTCAATGTACATTGGGATAAAGAGCAGTTGCGATTTACTGATCTGGAATAGGTTTATCGCCAATACTACGAGTAGTTTGTGCTGACGGTATTACTGGGCGCTAGCAGCGGTGCCCCACAGCAACGAGCTTGGCGGCAGTGATTATGCTTCAGTAGCGCCTACGGTGTAATCGGCAGCGGTTACTGAGGTGAGCTACGCCTTCGACATTGACCCATTGGCTATTACTGGTTAGCGCAGAGGCATAGTTGTTGAGAAACTAAAATAGCGGTGCGGATGTTCTCGGCTAGTACTTTTGGTGAAATGCTCAGCCGTTGCTCATGGCAATTGGTTGGCAGGTATTTTCACAGTCAGTCCGGCCATTCGAGTTGAACTGTGTCCGTTGTTATTCCGGCGGCCGGCTGCTCTTGTAGTCTTTTTTCAGCTGTGAGCTTGTAGCGATGTTGTCGGTTCTGAGTTCAACGTAATAACGCATCAATTAGTAACAAAGTAATCAATAAAATGGGGAACAAAAGTCCTTGAAAACACAGACCTACAATCTCGACCACCACTGGATGCCCTATACTGCCAACCGCGCTTTTAAGCAAAAGCCGCGCATGATTGTCGGATCTAGCGGCAATTATTATCGGAGTGATGACGGTCGCCAGATATTCGACAGCCTGTCGGGCCTGTGGTGTTGCGGCGCCGGTCATGGGGTCGAGGCAATTGGCGAGGCCGTAGGCAGGCAATTACAGAATAACGATTTCTCTCCAGGTTTTCAGTTTGGCCACCCCTTAAGCTTTGAGCTGGCGGAAAAAATCAGCGAGTTAATGCCAGCGGGGCTCAATAGGGTGCTGTTCACCAATTCGGGGTCGGAGTCTGCGGATACTTCGCTGAAGATCGCGCGGGCCTATTGGCAGGCAAGGGGGCGTCCGGAAAAAACCAAGTTGATTGGCCGGGTTAAGGGCTACCACGGAGTGAATTTCGGCGGTATGAGTGTCGGGGGTATTGAGGCTAATAAGGCGCCCTTTGGTAGTGGCCTAGATAGCGACCATCTGGGTGCAACGCTGCTGCCGGAAAATGCTTTTTGCGCGGGTATGCCACAATACGGTGAGCATCTGGCCAATGAGCTGGAACAAAAAATCGCCCTGCACGGCGCCGGTACTATTGCCGCGGTGATTGTCGAGCCTTTGTCTGGCTCCGGCGGTGTGGTAGTGCCGCCGGTTGGCTATTTACAGCGGCTCAGTGAAATCTGTAAGCAGCACGATATACTGCTTATCTTCGACGAGGTAATTACTGGGTTTGGTCGCTGTGGTGCCAATACTGGCGCCGAGGCCTTTGGTGTTGTTCCCGATATAATCAATCTTGCCAAGCAGCTGACCAATGGTGTTATTCCGATGGGGGCGGTGGTGGTGCGCGAAACGATCTACAATTGTTTTATGGAGACGGACGCGCCACTGCACGCGGTCGAACTCCCTCACGGTTACACCTATTCCGGCCATCCCGTTGCCTGCGCTGCGGCCCTAGCAACATTACACTATCTGCAAGAGCGGGAACTGGTCGGTCGTGTGCAACAGCTGGCGCCAGTATTGCAGCGCCATATTCATGCTCTTAGAGCTATGCCTCATGTAAGCGATATCCGCAATTTTGGTCTGGCCGGTGCCATCGCCCTAGACGCCCGAGACGGGGACGCCATAGTGCGCCCCTTTGAGGCGGGGCTGGCGCTGTGGGAGTCGGGTTTTTATGTACGCTGGGGCGGTGATACATTACAATTTGCGCCCCCTTTCACTGCTACCGAGGTCGAGCTTGAGCGGCTTTTTTCGGCCGTCGGTGATGTGTTGGGATCGATAAACTGAGCGGTGGATCTAGACTGTTGCAGCCTGCTGGCGCTGTTGTTACTCTGAGGGCCGTATTGCAGTCTCGCTGCGAAAAAAATAATTATCAGGGCCCCCAATGAAAACCACAGGATTAATGCTCGCATTTTGTACTCTATTGGCTAGTCATTCAGCAGCGCTACTGGCAGAGGCGGCGGCTACAGCGAAGCGTCCCAATTTTATTGTAATCCTCGCCGATGACTTAGGTTATGGCGACATCGGCAGCTACGGTTCAACGCTGATAAAAACCCCCAATATAGACCGGCTCGCAGCTGAGGGTGTGCAATTAAGCAGCTTTTACGCCAGTGCTAATGTTTGCACTGCGTCCCGTGGTGGTCTGTTGACTGGGCGTTATCCCATTCGGCTCAATCTAGTGGCGGATGTGGCCAGGCCCACTAATAACATTGGCTTGGCCAGCGAAGAGTTGACCATTGCCGAGGCGCTGGGGAAAGAGGGTTATAGCACCGGCCTGGTGGGTAAGTGGCACTTGGGTTATGCGGCAGATAAAAACCCGACTCTGCAGGGCTTTGATGAGTTTTTTGGATTATTGCACAGTAATGATCTGGCGCCGGTGGAGTTATATGAAGGCACAAAAAAGATCGAATTTCCGGTAGATCAAACCCAGCTGACAAAACGGTATACCGCCCGCGCGCAGCAATTTATTACCCGCAACAAGGATAGGCCGTTTTTTCTGTTCCTGTCCCATGCCTTCCCCCATGTGCCGCTCTTTGCCTCACCTGAATTTACCGGCCGCTCAGAGGCTGGCCTATATGGTGATGTGGTGGAGGAGTTGGATTGGAGTACCGGTGAGGTAATGAAAACACTGACCGAGCTGGGGCTGGACGACAATACGCTGGTGATTTTCACCTCCGACAATGGCCCCTGGTGGGAGGGCAGTGCCGGCCAGTACCGCGATCGCAAGGGTTCCTCCTGGGAAGGCGGTTTGCGTGTTCCCTTTATCGCCCGCTGGCCTAGGCAGATTCCCGCCGGGGTGGTGTCCGCTGAGCCGGCGATGAACATTGACTTGTTGCCGACCTTTGTCGGTGCGGCCAATGCCCGGCTGGATGGCGATGTTGTACTCGATGGTAAGGATATCTTGCCGCTGTTGAAAAATGGTGAGGAGAGCCCCCATGAAGCCCTCTACTTGTTTGATAATGATCGTATTGCCGGTGTGCGCAAGGGCCAGTGGAAGCTGGTGATAGAATCCAAGTACAAGTTACTACTGGCCAGTTTTGATCACCCCGACTCCTATTATGGCCCGGTGGGGCTACTGTTTAATCTGGAAAAAGACCCTTCCGAAACCTATTCTTATGCCCGAGAAAATCCCGCAGTGGTCAAACAGTTGCGTGAACATCTGCAGCGCGGACAAACACTGTTGGGTGCGCGAAAGCTCCCGGCTATGTGGGGTTTGCAGAATTCTCCCTAGGGTGGCACTGGGTTGGTGCTGTAGGTGGGTTGATGGGGTGCAGGTAGCGATGCAGTGCGGCGCTGTTAACGTTTGCTGGTAATTGCCAAGGCAGAGCCCGGCATTTATTAATAGCTGCAGAGTGGTAATCAGCGGGGTTGGCAGTGTTAAACAATAGGTATTGTAATGACTGGTAGCGATAAGAGATTACCGGAGCAGGGCGGACTATTGGCTCGTCGCTCGCTGTTAAAAGCCACCACTGTGGGTATTGCCGGTGGTTTTTTATTGCCGACCCAGGCAGCAGAAACTGTGCCGTTATGGTCTACTCATAGCGGTAGTGCGCAGAGTGAATACGGTGAGCGCTCTGCGTTTGTCCAAGACCAAAGGCAAGTCCAGTTCGGTAATCCCTATGGACCCCAGGCGGGCGTGTCCTATACCCCGTTGGCGACACTTAACGGCAGCATTACGCCCAACAGCCTTCATTTCGAACGTCATCACAGCGGTATCCCCGCCATCGACCCCAGCCTGCACAGCCTGACTATATACGGTGATGTTAAGCGCGCTGTACGTTTTAGTGTTGATGACCTGCGGGCCTATCCGCTGGAGTCGCACTGCTATTTTTTGGAATGTTCTGGCAATAGCTATCTAAATACCTTGCCCCGCGCCCAGGATTTAAGTGTGCAGGCTATTCATGGCCTGTTGTCCGGGTCGGAGTGGACCGGTGTGCCGCTACGCTATCTGCTCGATGAAGCCGGGCTAGACAGTCGCGCCCGCTGGATTGTGGCTGAGGGTGCCGACGCATCGGGACACACCCGCAGCTTACCTATCGACTTGGCCAGAGATAAGGTGATGGTGGCGCTCTATCAAAATGGTGAAGTGTTGCGCCCGGCTCAGGGTTATCCCATGCGGCTATTTGTTCCCGGTAGTGAAGGCAATGTGAGTGTGAAATGGCTGCACAAAATCAAGGTGCAGCAAACACCGGCTTACAGTCGAGAGGAAACCAGTAAATATACCGACTTGCTGAAAAACGGCAAAGCGGAGATGTTTTCTTTTGCTATGCAGGTGAAGTCGGTGATCACCTCGCCCTCGGGAGCTATGGTCTTACAGCGCCGCGGGATTTATGAAGTCAGTGGTTTGGCCTGGTCTGGGGCAGGCTCTATTCGAGGTGTTGAGGTCAGTGCCGACGGCGGACAAAGCTGGGTTGCGGCGACGTTGCAATCTCAAGGCGGCGACCGGGCGCTAACGCGCTTTCGTATACCCTGGCGCTGGCAGGGCCACGGCGCGGTATTACAAAGCCGTGCCACCGATAGCGCCGGTAACATTCAGCCCAGCAGAGAGATGGCTTTAGCAAGGTATTCGGCGGCCGGGTTTTATCATTACAACGGTATTCAGAGCTGGGCCGTAGATCCGCAGGGGGTGGTAAAAAATGTTTATATCTAGCAGCCTGCGCTGGTTAATTGGCCCTCATAATTTAGCTGTTACTGCCGCGGCAGTGCTGGTGCTACTGGCTAGTCCGGCGGCACTAACGCAGCAGCATAGTACATTGGCGGAAGCCGCTCAGTTGGGGCATCATCTGCAGCCACGGCTGGGGCGCACCGTCGATAATGTTGCGGACAGTATTGTGTCCCCAGACGGTAGTGCACTGCCAGAAGGTAGTGGCACCGCCGCCATCGGCGAGGGAGTTTACCGTGCCCGCTGCAGCGCCTGCCACGGACCCGTAGGCGCTCAAAAAGGCAATAGTTTGGTGGGGGGTATTGGCTCTCTGGCAACGGGAAAACCGTTCAAGAGTATTGGCAGTTATTGGCCCTATGCAACCACGCTGTTTGACTATATTGCTAGAGCGATGCCCTACGGCCAGGAGAAGTCACTAACAGCTAATGAGGTCTACGCGCTGACCGCTTATCTGCTGCATCTCAATGGTATTGTGGGAGCACAGCAGGTAGTCGACAAAGATCGACTGCCTGTCATCAGCATGCCCAACCGTGACGGTTTTATTGAGCTGCACCGTTAGCGGTTGAGTAGCTGCACAGTATTAATTAGCCGAGACTCGCCATAAGCCCCTTCAATGTAACTATGCTGCCGCTAAGTAATAGTGGTGTAGTAGCCGCAGCGTGGTGTGTGCTCAGCCTGCAAGAAAACCGGTATCAATTTTCTTCCGGTTGGAGAGTTTTCACGTGGATTCGCTTCGGTTTTCCCGGTTTCCATGAGCGGGCGCTGCTTGTTATCCTTTATGTTTTTTGCAAATATTTATTGTACTCCCATATTCGTGAATATAAGAAATCCCCCAGAGAAAAAGTATTCCAATGATTTCCTTAGCTGGCTCCCGACAGTGCTTGTCCGCTGTAACCCTGAGCTAGGATCGGGCTGGTGGACGTTGTAAGTCGGCTGACTGCAATGGATATGACAAGCAGTTAGGTTCAGGTAGGCGGAGCTACATTCGCCCCGTACATAAGGCTGTAGCCACTTTGGAGTGGGGTTTATGGCGGCTCCGCCTTCCTGTTTTCCGCTGAATATTAATGGCTATTTCTGCATGCTCTGGACTAATGTTTTTATCCAGTAAACGATAGAGCCTGTATGTTTCACGGTGTTCGCGAATCGTAGATCCCGATTGATGTCTTCCCAGTGCAATCAATGCCAGTGCTACTGCAATTTTGTCAGCATAAAGTGTCGGCTGTAGCAGCGTATAGTTTTGTGACGTTAGGTTGCCGTTGACTAAATGGCTGCACTTTGCTTTCGGTCGCAATCCCTCGCGGAAACTTGGGTCTATCCTGTTCAAGAAGTTGCGGTTTGTCGTGACGTCTTCGCTATTTATCCCGGTCTAGTTTTGTTTTCTTCTCCCATCGTTCTGGATTGTTTCTGATTAACTTTCTAGTAGACAGTCTCTAGCAGTTTAAGTTCCAGTAATTTATGGCAGTGCCCAGGATTTCAAGTGAACTTTAGGGTTTGTATTTTCGTTTGCAGAATTAACATGTTCTATAGTTTTCGCGTAGGCTTTTCCCTATAGGAGTGAAGTGCTCGTTATTGTGTGCTAAAAAATATGGCTGTTTCCTGTCGCCATTTAGTGTGGTCATGGGTTGGGTTGGGTGTTTTTCCTGTTCAGTTGTGTTTGGGTTGTTCAGTTAAGGTGTTAGTTCCTCTGTATTTTTTTGTAATTTCCCCGCTAGATAATGTAAGTGGTTGTAGTGATTTGTTCCGCTGATGGTTTATTTTTGAAAGGTCAGAGTGGAAAGGAACTTTTTCACATCTTAATAATCATTAAGCGGTAAGAAATAATAACGCTCCTTGGAGGTTTGTTGTTCGCTAGTTATAAAAACACAAATTATTTTTAATGTGGCCGAAGGAATAATCTTGGTTGTACGTATATAACTATGTGGCAGGTTGTTGTTGTTGTTGATGTTTAACGGAAAAACTATTTTCAGGGGAATGCATAACAAAGGCTTTTTCTTAACTGAAGTCATGAGTTAGGTTTCATTGCAGTCGTATGGTTTTAGGAGTGGTCGGTGGGTCGTATGCATTCAGAAGTAGTGATGTTGGTATTTATAGTAACCATTTTCCCTCTCAATGTTATGGGGGGAGAAAAGTCGAGCTCTTTGGACATTCGCTCAGGTGGTTTGAAGTCGTCACTAAAAGTTGATTTCTTGTCAAGGGAAAGGAACGCTCGCAGTAGAGTGGATGACAATAACGATGGTTTTATTGATCGTTCTGAATATATGGCAAATGCAGAAAAGCGTTTTAAGAGGCTTGATTCAAATGGTGATGGGCTGATTACGCGCAGGGAAAGTAGAGAGGGGCATAAGGCCATGCGGAAGGAGTATGGCGCTTTCTCTAAGAAAAAAAAGTGAATGCCTTACCCTCATTATCTGCAAGCGTTATGTTTAGTCTATGAAAAATGAAACCGATGAGCAACTTTTGGAGCTTATTAAAATGGGTGATAGGGCAGCATTCGTGGTGATGGTTCGGCGTCATACGAAATATTTTTATCGCATTGCTTATCGGACCTTACAAAATACGCACGATGCTGAGGATATTGTTCAAGATTCTTTTATCAAATTGTGGGAGTCTCCTTGCCAGTGGGATGGGCAGAAAAGAAGTACATTTACGGCGTGGTTCTATCGCATTATTCTAAATCGCTGTAATGATATGTTGCGCTCTGGAAACAGAACTATAACTTGTCAGGTCGAAGAAATTAATCGGCTGGTGGAAGGAGGCGGTGTGGCTGCCGATCACTCGGATGCTCTTGGTAGCGATCAAGAGTGCAGTGTGCGTTATAAGAATCTAAGTTATGCAGTGATGCTTTTGCCTGACTCTCAGAGGGATGCTGTAAATCTTGTCTATTATATGGGTCTGGCTCAGAAAGAAGTCTCGGAAATTCTCAGTATATCGGTGAAAGCTTTGGAGTCGTTGTTAATGCGCGCGAAAAAAAATATGAAAAAAACCTGTTTGAAGATTGAGCTTGATGGCGGATCAATTCGCTAGTGGGTTTGTCAATATCAAGTGAATGTACTCTTATCCGGTTTTGGGTGGTAAACCATGTCATATAAAAGTGATGCAGTTGCGATTAGTGACGAAGAGGTTATCGGGGTATTTTCTCGGTTGGAATTTTGTGATTGTAAAGATTTAGCGGAAAGGATTGTGTCTGGGGCGAGTAGGGTTCAGCAACAGCCCATACCTGTTAAGAATGGGTTTCTCCAATATGTCAGGCGCTTCCGGTTTCCGTCTTGTTATCAGTTGTCCGGTGCGCTTGTGGTTGTACTGGCCTTCGTTTTTATAACATTGGCTGTCGAAAACGAGACTGTGGGAAAAAGAATCTATATCACTGACGCTGCCCATATGCCTTACGATTATGAAAAGCAGTGGCAGGAGTTTTTTGTTATGGATGAAGAAATGGTTTTTTCAAAATTGTGACTATTTCTATTGGGGTGTTCAGTTGCTGTGGTTTTAGTGGGTAGTTTTAGTGGGTAGTTTTACCGGTTGGTGAGTTAAATGGTTTTGATTGTGATGGGTTGAAATGTTCAGTCCCCTGTGGTCCTAGGTGGGTGCGGGTAAATATTTTCTCGTGCAGTAGTGGTGTTTTTTAAGGGGGGTTTACTTTATGTTTATTTTTGGAAGGGAATTTATGAGGCGGTTTATGAAAAAAATAGTACGTGTATTAGTTGCTTTGGCATGCCTGTCCATTTTGTGGGGCTGTGGAAGTAGTGACTCTGACGACCCCGCAGCGGCTGGTTTTCTTCAGGTTGTGAATGGCGTCGAGGATTCTCCGGCGCTAGAAATTATGATTAAGCTGGATGATGACGATGATGAAGGCGATGAAATTAATTTCAAAAATGTTGGATTTCAAAACGCTACACCAAAACTCGAATTGGCTTATGATAAATACGTAATAAGCATTAGTTATGAGGATCCAGAATCGGGTGATCACGAGGTCCTTGTTACAGAAGCCGAGTTTCAGGTCTTATCTAATATTATTCATACAGTGGTTATTTCTGGGGGTTTTTCTAACCCCGATCTGATATTTATTGAAAACCCCGACGATGTTTTTGACGACGATGATGAGCAGATAGAGCTTCAGGTGGTCAATCTTAGCGACGCTTCTACTACGGTTTACTTGAGTGAGCCAGATCTCGGCCTGAATAGCGGAACAATAGTGGGAACTGTGACTACCGGATCAAGTACAGATGCTGTTTTGTTAGACGAGGCCGATGAAGATATCTATCGCTTGAGGATTACGCCAGACGGCAGCGAGACGGTGGTATTTGATTCCGGGGAGTTTGATCTTCCAAACCTTTCGAGAAATCTGATTGTCGTTAATAACAGTGTGGGACCGGATTCGGATTCAGTGGCAGTGATGTTAGTCGACAATAGCGGCGTAGATTATGCATTCAGTAATGAAGTGGCAAAATCGGGGCTTCGAATAGTGAACTTAATTGCTGATGCTGACCTTGCCAATGTCGATATCGTCAATTCATCAACATCAGAAAATGTCGACAGTGTGGTTTTGGGTTTTTCAGATATAACAGAGTTTATAGCTGTCGAACCCAGCTTTATTAACATATCACTAGCGGCAATAGCCAATAGTGCTGTAGATCCTTTGGCTTCTACAGCAAGCCTCAATGATGACACCTACTATACGGTGGTAGTTGGCGGGTCTGCCTTAGTCGATATAAATGACGGCGACGAGGATGAAATTGGCCTGGATATACGAACGATTACTACCGAGGTTCGGTCTATCGCGACAGGCGCCAGTGTGCAATTTGTAAACGGTTTGCGTATGACAACGATTGATGATTTTGATCGGGTAGATCTTTACGCTCTGGAGCTTGGTGATGGCATTGGCGATACCGCGCCGTTGGTTAGTCAGGTTCCTTTTCTTGACGGCGCCAATGTAACATTGCCTGCCCGGGCGTTTGATTTGGTGGTGACAACAGCTGGCACGCAAACGATTTTGGCTGGTCCTATTCGCCTAAGCATTGAGGGAAATACTGCTTTGTTGATCGCGGTTACTGAAGGTGTTGGTGGTGGCACACCGAATCGTATCGTACTTCAATCTTCGGACTTGGCACAATGAGGCAATGCCTCGTCTCATTGCTGTTCTTTTTTCTGCATTCGATTGCAGTTAGTGCCAGCGCTGATGATCGGTATTGGGGTGGCAGTATTGGGTATTTTGATGCCGACTTTGACGATGGCAACCTTGCGCACATTAATAGCCCTACTGCCAGTGTATTTCTAGGCTGGGATATCAATCGTTATCTTGGTGTGGAGTTGCAAATTGAAAATATTGATCGGGCAGCGGAGAAAGATGACGATGGTTTTGAGACGGTGTTCAGTGGAACGGGTTTCTCTCCAGCCCTTATTTTTCGCTACCCATTAGGTGAAAATATTGAACCATTTATAAGATTGGGGGCGACGTACATGGACTATGAAGTCGCCACGCCTATTCTGGGTGGGAACGTGGAAGATGCTGGCTTTCAAAGTAATGTGGGTATTGGATTCCGATTTAAGTATCTGACTATTGAATATGTCAATTATGGTGATCGGGAGGAATTGTTTTTGGAGCAAACCCGTATTGGCTTGAAGTTTTCGTTCTGATAGTCGGTGACTTTTCCCCGACTAAGCTCAATGCGACGTTACTAATTGGTACAGATGGAGGCAAGGTTTTATCCGCTCGCTAAAATTGTGATATATGGGCGCGCTGCGGAAAATGGGGGCTTTGTCAGCGTGCGACAATGTAGTTGGCTGGGGATAGTTCGCTATAGTCGTGATAAAAAGTGTGCTTGAATATGAAGAAGGGCTGCGCAGACTTGGCCGCGAAGCCCTTCAGTTTGGAGCTAGCTCAGTCAGTAACCTGGCGTCAACAAGCCACCCCAGGAGTTCGCCCACTTTGTAATTCAGACATACAATCACCTCCTTTAGTTGTCAGGGTATTAATCGTCACGCCAAGACTTCCCTGCTAAGTCATAGCGATACGCTCAACTATAATGTGGACCAATAACTACAAGCTGTCAATTTTCCAACATTAGCCGAGCTGGCGAAGCGCCAGTAATGCGGTGTTTTCGATGGCCCTAGCCAAATTTAGCCCGGCAGAGTTGCAACCAATATCTCGGCCATTTCTCGAGCTGTCAGCTCCGGTTTCAAATTGCGCTGATATGGGCTTTGATGATTGCCTTTCTAGTAGTAAGTTTAACCGCAGAGCCAATGCGTCGGGCTGGGTAGCTGCTGTCTGCTTCGCTAGGCTGCGGATATGATCCTCAAGTAAGCATTTGAAATCGGCGCTCACGATATGGTTGGGGTGATCGGGGTCGAATACTTGGTGTAGGCGTTGATAGGCCTGCGGCCGCAAAATTCTAGCTCTTTAAACCACAGGTGGTGGGGGTCAAAGATACACAGTAGACGCTGCGACGTTGTACTGCTCAGCCTGTCACGGATAATTTCGTTCTCGAACAATTCGCCGGCAGATGCGCGTAGAAAGTACCGATTCATTGTTCGGCTTGAAATGCTTGTACGGCGTTTTTTCGACACTCTCGCCTCGCAGATAATAGGCTCAACCTCGGTGGCATGAAAACCAAACTGCCAAAAACAGCTTTAACCGAGTGATGCGATCTAATCTCTCTTCGATCTTGCCTACATAGTAGGCGCAAGCTACGGAATTGATATAAACCGTCATGTCTATCACTGAGAGTGTATTGGCAACTTTCACCGACTTATGATGTGTGCACACCCATCGCCTGTATCTTTTGTGTTCATACGTAGAAAATTTGTAGGATTGTTTAAAAAAGAGGGTATTTTTTTTGACAAAGTAAACCGATCGGTATATCTTGGCCTCAATGGAGACCGTTCGGTTTCCCTTGGGCGTTAGCCTAGGGCCGTTAGCGGATAGTGGAGGTAGTTTAAAAATGCGGGGCCTGGTAGTGCTGACGCTGATATTCACATCAGCGCGATCTAGAGTCGGCTCATGTACGTAGCGCCACTGCGCGAACAAGTTAGTACTTTTAGTAAGCCTTACCTGCAACTACCTTTACTACAATGATGTTTATACCGGATCAATTGCGAGGATAGTCACATGACCAATAGCCCATCACCCTTTCACCGCGGTGAGCAAAAAATACAGCAGCAGCTTGGTGTCAGGGAGCAAATGGAACGCTTCGGCAGCAGGGTTATACGGGACCATATGCCGCAGCAACATCGGGATTTCTATCGGCAATTGCCCTTTGTATTTGCCGGCCACGCCGATGCACAGGGCTGGCCTTGGGCGTCAATGTTGTTTAATCGCAGCGAATTTATCAGTGCGCCCGACAGTAAGACGCTGACAATCGATACCCTGCCGGTAAGTGGTGATCCACTGGCGGCCAGCCTGTCTGCGGGTACGAAGCTAGGATTGCTGGGTATAGAGTTGCCAACGAGGCGCCGTAACCGGTTGGCGGCCCATATCGTCGAAAGTGATGAGGCTGGCATTCGGTTGCAGGTCGATCAGTGTTTTGGCAACTGCCCTCAGTATATCCAATCACGTGAATTGAGCTGGTTGCCGCAGGCAACACTAACTGAACCGGTGAGTACTGCGCTGACAGTGCTCGATCAGCGCGCGCGGGACCTTATTGAAGCTAGTGATACCTTTTTTGTCGCCAGTTATGTGGATACCGGCAGCAAGCAGGCCAGCGATGGCGCTGACGTCTCCCACCGTGGTGGCAGGCCCGGGTTTGTCCGCGTCGATAATAACAGCAGGCTGACCATTCCTGATTACCTCGGTAATAATCATTTTAATACTTTCGGTAATTTTATCGAAAATTCTCGGGCTGGTTTATTGTTTCTCGATTTTGAAAGCGGTCACTTGTTGACGTTAACTGGCACGGTGGAAATATTGTGGGACTCCCCAGAGGCTCAGCACTTTGACGGTGCCGAGCGGCTGTGGCAATTTACTATTGATCACGGTCATTTTATCGAGCATGCCTTGCCGATGCGCTGGAGCACAGTAGACTATTCACCCAATACCTTGTTAACGGGCACCTGGGTTGATGCCGAACAAACGCGACTGGCCGAAGCTCAGCGTCAGCAATGGTTGGCCTACCGGGTTAAGGCGGTAGCGCAGGAGAGTTCGGTGATAAAGTCCTTTTACTTGGAGCCGGAATCAGGCGGTTTGGCGCCGTTTAAACCGGGCCAGTTTCTGACAGTTAAACTTGATATTGACGGTAAAAATACGATCAGAACGTACACGGTATCCAGCGCTCCCAGCGACCCGGAACTTCGTATCAGTGTTAAGCGCGAGCTGGGGGTCGACGAAAATAGCCCTCAGGGCTTGTTTTCAAATCATATTCACCAGCGGCTGCAAGTCGGTGACACTATCTATGCCAAGGCACCCTGCGGTGCTTTTACCTTTGACGCCGCTGAACCCCGTCCGGCAGTGTTGTTAGCCGGTGGTGTGGGTATTACGCCTATGGTGGCGATGGCGCGCCACGCACTAGCGGAGGGCCTGCGCACGCGGCAACTGCGGTCCACTACGATTATTGCAGCTGCTAGCAACATAGAGCAACGTGCCTTTTTTACCGAGCTCGCCGATATCGAGCAGCAGTCCGGTGGCGGTATACGCAGTTTTTGGGCGCTGGGGGAGGTCGATTCAAGCCTGCAGTTGGGTCGGGATTACCATTTGCAGGGTCGTATAGCTGCACCGCTGTTACAGGCCATATTGCCGCTGGATGACTACGATTTTTATCTCTGCGGGCCTGCGTCGTTTATGCAATCTATGTATGCGATGCTGCGGGAGTTGGGTGTCAGTGATGCCCGTATTGTCGCTGAAGAATTTGGCCCCGCGTCGCTTAAGCGCGATTCGGATCGTGCCAGTGAGACCTTTGAGTCGGTTGCGGCAGCCAGCGAGGCGGTTGTGGAGTTTAGTGATTCGAATATGGAGCAGGCTTGGACTAGTGGTGACGGCAGCTTGCTGGAATTCGCCGAGGCCCACGGGCTGACGCCTGAATTTGGTTGCAGAAGCGGACAGTGCGGTGCCTGCAAGGTAGCTCTGGTCGCTGGCAGTGTGAGCTATTTAACGGAGCCGTCGTCACCGCTAGCTGCCGACGAGGTACTGATGTGCTGCGCGGTGCCCGCTGCAGTAGCCGGGCAAGATGTGGTGAAGCTCGCGTTAAAGCTATAGCTCTATCATTAACGTGCGCAGCGCAGAGCCTTGTGGGCATTGAGGCTGTACAAAATCGGGGTCAACTGTGTTGTCACAATTGCGCTGCGAATGGCCTTCTAATCGGTTTTACCCAAGGGTTTTGCCGTACTAAAGCGCTTCGACAAGCTTTGGGTGGTACTAAATATAATCGCCCTGCCAGCGTACAAAGCCCAGTTGCTGCAGTTGGCGTTCCGATACCGGCAGGACTATTTTACTTAGAGTCGCTGCTACTAAAAACTTGCACAGCAGTGGGCGGCTAAATAGCCAGCCGTGGTCATCGCCCCCGTGAATTACAATACGGCTATAATCTTCGTCGCCGGTGAGTTCTGCTCGATACTCGTCGGCAAATACCCATACTTTGTGCTGATAAAAGTACTGAGGCCAGTGCCTGTCCGCATCCCAGAGTTCATCTAGGTGGACAAAGTCTCGCGGCTCCTTGCGGGTTGCCATCAGCTGCATTGCGGTTACCTCAAAGTAGTGGTTCACGGCAATGAATTGTAGCTGAGCTGGGTAGCGGAGATAGGCTCAGATGGGTAAATAATGATCGGAACAGAGCAGTTACACGAGTGTGCTTATGGTTCTTAGCGCTGCTATTCTTGGCGCTGTCCATTGATGGGCAAAACTCAAACGGAGGCAGTGGCCGTATTGCTGCTGCGAAGTGAATAGTGCACCGGGAGTGATGGTAATACCCAATTCCTGGGCCCGGTGATAGAGCGCGGTTGTATTCACTGATAGAGGTAATTCCAGCCACAGCGACAGGCCGCCCTGAGGGCTTGTCCAGCTGCGAGCCTGGGGGAACAGCTGCGGTAAAAGCTGTTGCAGTTGATAGCATTGCTTGGCCAGTTGCTGTCGTCGTTGGCGAAGATAGCGTTCATACAGACCCTGTTGCATGTAGTCGGCCAGACCCTGTTGCAGGCTACTGCTGGTAGCCAGTGAGGTGACTACTTGCAGCCGTTTGATCTTTTCCATGTATTTACCCGGGGCAATCCAACCTAGACGCAGGTCCCGGGACAGGCATTTCGAAAATGAGGAACACAATAATACGCTGCCACTATTGTCAAAGGAGTGCAGGCTGCGCGGTCGCTGCAGGCCAAAGTGCAGCTCAGCATAAATATCGTCTTCTATTATGGCAATGTCCTGGGCCTGGCATAGTGCCAAAATGGCCTGCTTGTCTTGGTCGCTAATGCAGGAGCCGGTGGGTGTGGAAAAACACGGAGACAAAATGAGTGCAGTCACAGGCCAGCGGTCAAAGGCCTCGGCCATACTGGCTACCCGTATGCCACCACTAGGAGAGCTGGGTAGCTCCATAATTTGCAAGCCCAAAGCCTCTAGTAATTGTATTGATCCATAGAAGCCCGGTGATTCCATTGCCACCACATCACCGGGTGTGGTAGTGGCCATCAGGGCCATCAGCAGTGCGCTCTGGCAGCCCATGCTGATGAGAATGTCAGCTGGGGCTAGATGTGAGCCCCCGGCGTGCATGCGGCCGACTATCTGCGCGCGCAGTACATCGCTGCCCTGGGGTTTGTTGTAGTGATTTTGTTGATAGCTGGACTGTTGGCGGTAGGCCCTGGCTAGCGCGCGGCGCAAGTCCTTGTTTTCTTTCGCTGGCTGCTTTCCCGGCTCGCCAGTGGACAGCAAATCGAAAGCGGCACCTTTTTCCATGATATCGATAATCACCTGGCCGGTGGACACCGGCAGCGGTGCGCTGTCAGGGCTGCTAGTAGGCACCGGGTGGGTGTTTTTACGTTGTGTGAGGGTACTAACAAAATACCCCGATCGTGGGCGCGCCTCAATTAGGCCCTCTGCCTCGAGACGGCCATAGGCGCTGAGCACTGTTGACTTTGACAACTGCCTAGCTACGCATAATGCTCTTACCGAGGGCATTCGGTCCCCGGGTTGGCGCCTGCCGTCGTCAATTTCACTGCGAAATAGCTCAGCCAGCTGTTGATATAGATGATCACTCAAAGTATTGTCCGCATTTGCAAGGCGCCAGTCTGGAGGAATAATTATAAGTCATCTGTGCATATATAAAATTTATATTTTGTATCTGTACCCAAACCTGGGCCTATACTAGACTATGATTTTATTAACGGTGCCGAGGGTGCGGATATGCAAAATGAACAGGAACGGCTCACATTGCTGCAAATGATAACCAGTGTGCTGGCTTCTTTTTTTGGTGTGCAGAGCTCCAAAAATCGAATAAGAGACTTTAAGTTGGGCCGCGCTCGGGATTTTATCGCAGTAGGCGTTGTATTGACCGCGTTCTGGTACGGGGCCATCTACCTGTTAGTGCGATTACTGTTGAGCAGCTAATTTGTCCGTCGGATAGCCAGCATAGGTACACTTGTTATTGGCGCTAATAGTTGACTCGTGCTGGAATAGTTGTTGTGCAGTGCCCACGCAGGCCTACACAGGCACAGTGGCGGCGAAGCCACGGTAAGTGTTTAAAAGACCCTCCGCATCTACCCGAAAGGCGGTTTCCGTACCGGTATTAGCTGTCGCGGCACTGCTGCTGGCTTAGTAGGCCAGTTAATAGGCCGCGGTACTGGTTTACTGGTTGGGTGCAGCGCCGTGGAAAGAAGCCGATTAGTTCGCATGATCTAACATAACCCTCTCTAACATAACCGACTCTTGTGCGGTCACGTGTTGCCGATCGCTATCGAGCCTAGAGTCGGGCGCGTGTCAATAGTGATTCTGGTATTGCTCTTTTCACCCTGCGGCTTATTGTGTGTGGGCGGGTTCAGAATTTCAGCATCTCTGCGAAATCGACTGAGAACAAAGTCTCTATAATAGCCATTTTTTCACGCCAGGCCGCACGTGCCGGTGCATCGCGGTAAAAGCCAGGCTGTGCGGCACACGTCCCTCTCGGTTGGGTGAATACACCGATACATAACCCACATCCAATCGGCACTGTTCCCTGACGATACGAACAATGGCGCGGATAATGACTGGTTTTACATTGCGTTTCGGCACCGTTAACCGCTCAGTATTGGTGGGGGCAAGTGACAGACTGTCAAAAATGTTCTTAAGTTCGGGTTGTCGCGACTGTAGCTGTAGGTATTTCGTCGGCAATATCTTGGGCTCAAAGTCCTTGGTGCGTCAGTAGCCCTTGAAGAATTTATCGTACTCGATGTTGCCAATGCCAAAATAGACCATATGCTGTTTCGTAGTAAGTCGGCACTCTCATAGCGCAGTAGCTTCTATCAGGCGATAGCGAAGCAGTCGGCCCCAGTGCAGCGGTCGTTGCTTGTCTCTCATTCAGGGTGTCCGTATATGGCGCGGTAATGTATTATTTTATGTCGGTAACTCGCATGCTTTACGGCTATTTTTCCTGTGCCGCAACAGTGCGCTCGTAATATTTGCAGTCCTATGTCTGTAGAAGCTGCATGTTTATTTGTCCAGTACAGATTTTTCCTTTCCATTCGCATAAACTAACTTAAAATCTAACAGAATCAATTGTTCTTTGCTGGTGCTGGGTTGATTTAAAATATTTTATTTGATGCTATCTTAGGGCGATTTACAGTAAGCTTTCGGGTAGAGTCGTTAGTTATGTTGCGGCTGTATGAATTACGTCACAAATAATTAGGCGGCCGTAGGCTAGTCTCGCTGTCCATTAATTCCGCGTCATTATTGAATTCAATGTATGCGCTAGGGGTTTGTGTTAGATTTTTGTACAGTAATAATAAACAAATTTACTGTAGATAAAATGAGTTTTAAAAAGGGAGTGTAATGATTTCTTCGGATAAAATTGGAGGTGAAATAAGGCGTTATACGCTAAAAGAAATATGTCAGTTGTTGGTGATACCTATTCGAAGGGCGCGCCATTATATACAGTTGGGTCTGGTGGATCGACCGGAAGGGATAAAAAGGGGGGCTTTCTATTTGTCGAGTCATTTGCGGCAATTTCAGCATATTCAGCACTGGCAGGATAAAGGCGTTAGCCTAGAGCGCATCGCGGAGTTAATACAGCAGGGGTTGACGCCTACAGGGTCCGTTCCAATAGCTGCGCCCCGTCGCGGCGATGTTAAGCTGCAGAGTCAAATTCATATAGCGCCCGGTGTTGATCTTACTATCGATCAAGAGCAAGCACAGCTAAGTCCCGAGCAAACCCAGGACCTGTACCGTCAAATTGGCGATACTGTCGACCAGTTGAAAAAGAACGCAGAATAGTTCTGCTGTGGGTTTGTGGAGAGATATTGTCTTGATTCAAGCCACCTATCGACTTACGCGCCGTGGCGAGTGATTAACATCTACCTAAGAATTTCTAGGTTGTGCAAAGTTGCGAGAATAGTAGAAGGCGATGTTACAGATCTTGGATAAAAGGCCATTTTTTAATTTGACACTATTTTTAAACGTCGCGTATTTTAATCCGTCGATTTTTCTTGCACCACAGATACAGCAATGCTCACAAATTGAAAAATGAACCTATCACGA